>ENA-OSET01000379-OSET01000379.1-sediment-metagenome-genome-assembly--contig:-NODE-379-length-50442-cov-12.681227_pt1 | contig 50442 bp, 46 predicted proteins | sample MGYA00237882_ERZ534229 | MGnify/ENA primary metagenome ERZ534229 (study PRJEB26408, sample SAMN06266212) | sediment metagenome | isolation source: Hudson Canyon methane seep mesocosm | place...
TAAACTATGGATTTTCAACAACACTAATACTTGCGGCCACGTTGTATTTGTTAGCCGCAATGTTATCTAGGTCATTTGCATGAAATGAAATATTCTGTCTATTTGTTACAACAAGTTCTACTACACCTAAAACAACTGTTCATTTATTAAGCAATCTCAAAAATATCATCTATACTTCATTTCACATTTTATATTATGCCGGAGCCTACTTTAGTAAGGCGCCTATCAGGTTCAAGCGATCAACATGGAGATTCACCATGAAATTACATCGTATGCAACCTTCACTCTGGCTGTGCGGAATCTGGATTTATGCGCTTTATTCGCAACTATCCTTTGCCGCTACTACTGTAAACGATAGCTATACCATCAACCCACAACTGGGCAAAGAGCACATGGTCGTGACCTATAACGACTCGGTATTTCTTGACTCTGAAGAAGCGCTTAATTCGGTACTAATTACAAGTGTTAGTGCTCTATCTGACCCTAGCGCTGGGACTATTGAAATTGACACTGATGATAATCTATCGGTCAATTACACTCCCAACCCATCATTTAGCGGCTCTGCAACCTTTACTTATACACTACAGGATTTTATTGGCTCTGATACAGCCACGGTTACAATAAATGTAGATGCTAATGCCACAACCCTCCAAGCAATTGACGACTCTTATTTTAGTGTTGGCCAACCCGTTGCAATTTACCCTATTGAAAACGACGTTAAACCTTTAACCAGCGACTCTGCAACCGTTACCGTCTCCGCCCCCAACATTGGTACTATCACTACAGTTAGTAGCACAGGGCTATTTACCTACATCCCTCCTCCAAACCTTGACGGCCAAACAACAGCTACATTCACCTACACCGTCTCTTATCCGGGTTTTGGTAGTGATCAAGCTACAGTGACCGTAAACATTGACCCATCAGGTGCACCATTTAGTCATGCAGCAGAAACACCAGAACAGTTGTCAGTGGGCAAGGCTCTTGATGTGGCCTGCGCACAGAACAGTAACTTATCAACGCCAGATCCAGAATTTCAAAGTACTTGTTCAGAGTTAGCAGGTCTTAGCGATAGTGAAAAGCGCTCTGCGCTTGACCAAATACTTCCCACACAAATTAGCCAACAAAGTAATGCGGTAGCACAACTGGCAACACTTCAGACAGGAAACCTACAACAGCGTTTGAGCAACTTGAGAGCAGGTAGTCGAGGTCTTAGCCTTGCAGGACTTACCTCTCAAATTAATGGTAAGTCACTCGATATTGGAGAAATTCTGGATGCAGAGCTTGGGCTACGTGGAGGCAGCGCGGGTGACGAGAACAGATTTGACGGAAAGCTAGGTATATTTATTACTGGCTCCATAGCCACGGGGGATAGAGATCCCACCACCAATATTGAAGGGTTTGACTTTGAAACACAGTCGGTTACTGCAGGTGTAGACTACCGATTAAGAGACAACCTGATTCTTGGTATGGCACTGGGTATTACTGATGCAGAAAGTGACACAAAAGGCAGTGACAGCTCATTCGACTCAGATGGTGTCAGTCTTTCCACCTACGGCAATTGGTACCCTAGGGATAATATTTATGTCGACTGGATTGCCACTTACGGAAATAACGATTATGACAGTCGACGTCAAATCACCTTTGGCAACCAGACTACTCATGCAGATGGGGACAGTGATGGAGGCCAATGGAGCTTAAGCACTAGCACAGGCTACGAATTTCAAATAGAAAGCTGGGTTCTGGGAGGCTTTGGTCGTATTGGTTACATGGAAGCGGAAATAAAGTCTTACAGTGAGACAGGTGGAGCCGGTTTGGCATTAAACATAGATAATCAAACCATCCGCTCATTGCCTGTTTCACTTGGCGCACGCGCTGACAGGGTATTTAGTATACCCATTGGCGTATTGATCCCTATGGTAGAGTTAGAATGGATTAATGAACTCAAGGATGACCCGCGAGTGGTTACATCTACATTCGTTAGATCACCCGGTAGTGGCACATTCTTCACCTCAACTGATGCACCAGACTCTGATTACTTCGACCTTTCTCTTTCAGTAACAGGTGTATTCCAAGGGGGGCATTCAGCTTTCGTAAGGTATGGCACACAGGCAGCCAGAGATGATGTGTCCCTAAGTGTTTTTGAAGGTGGTTACCGATTTGAGTTTTAATGAAGTATAACCGACCCTTCAATTTTTAATTACATTGAGATTTACAGGAGCAGTAAAATGCACCAGAAAATACTCACAGAAAACATCCCGTTTTATGCGATGTTGATAAAGCATTTATGGCTGGCTACTCAATCCTGCCTAATATTTTCACTTCTATTGGTTTCCTCCCCCATGGTGTTTGCAGAAGTAGGTGTTGGTTTAGCGGTTGGCACTACCGGTATTTCAGGCAGCCTGACTTTTCCAATTTACAGTGATAAGTTAAATATTCGAGGCACTCTAAACGGATTCAAGTACGACACAGACATTACAGAAACAGATATTGAATACAATGCAGAGGCTGATTTGGAGTCTTATGGATTACTGCTTGACTGGCATCCTTTTGGTGGAGGGTTCCGCTTATCAACAGGCTTCTATTCAAACAAGAATAAAATCACAGGCGACGCAACCCCCCAAGAGGCAGTGGACATTGGAGGCACGCTGTTTGAGCCTGAAGAAATAGGAACACTTCAGTTGGATGCGGGCTATGGCCGTTCTTTTGCCCCCTATGCAGGTATTGGCTGGGGAAACGCCATATCTGAAGACCAACGTCTATCATTCAGTATAGACTTAGGCATCATGTTCACTGGTGACATTAATGTAGACCTTAAGGCCAGTAGTCCCCTGGCAGATGCACTTCCTTCCGTTAGAGTCTCACTAGAGGATGCACTCAAACAAGAAGAGCAAGATCTTGAAGATGACCTGGCTGTAGCAGACTTTTGGCCTGTTCTTAACCTAGGGGTAAGCTATCGTTTTTAGGCTTCCACTTACCTTGTTTTGCTAGCTTTTTGTGACGACATAACCAGTACTTAAATCGTAGCGTGCAGGAGCCTATTAACTCGACTTTGGTGCATTTTTAATAGCGTTTGCTTTATCCGCACCTGCAAAGCTATTTTGCGAATAACCATTTACCTGTCTATTATGTGGTGTAGATGAAGAATAAGTTCAGCTCAGTGGAGGTTTAGTTTTTAGCCAGCCGTATCATTTGAGCATTTTATACGGCTACAGAGAGTACTAATGGTTCAATTATCGCATGCTTGTATGTACCTCAGCATCAGGGCTCTTTCTGTTGTTTTATGTTTTCAGCTATTATTCATCCCAGTGGCTTCTGCCACTAACTCTCCTCAAGAAATTACTCAAATTACAATTCCTCCGCTTGATGAAAACCACGCGGGTCATGCCCAATATTATGTTCACTTACTTGATCTTGCGCTTGAAAAAACTAAAGGTGAAGGCGCTTTTATAATTTCTCATACTCAAAAAATAATGTCGCAAGCTCGTTCAATCGTGTCACTTGAACAAGGTGTAGATATTAATGTTATGTGGACAATGACCTCAAAAGAACGAGAATCCCGGTTATTTCCTATTCGCATACCACTGATTAAAGGCTTGCTTGGGTATAGAGTTTTTCTGATTAGAAAATCTGATCAGGCTCTATTTAACAATATAACAACACTTGATGAACTGAATAAATTCAAGGCTGGGCAGGGAGCAGGCTGGCCTGACACTAAAATTCTGCAAAGTAATGGCCTTAAGGTGATCACGAACACTAAGTTTAAGTTGTTATTTTCGATGTTGGAAAGACAACGGTTTGATTATTTCCCTAGAGGAATAAGTGAAGCTTGGTCAGAGTTAGAACATAACAAAGATAAAGGGTTGATGGTTGAACCCACGATTCTTTTAAAATACCCAGCGCCAATGTATTTCTTTGTCAGTCAAAAGAATAAAGCGTTGGGGGAACGAATTGAGCAGGGCCTGTTACAAGCGATCCATGATGGCAGCTTTGATGATTTGTTTTATAGCTTCCCTGCTCACAAAGCCATTTTCAGTCAAACCAATATTGAAGGAAGAAAGCAATTTGAATTAAACAATCCATATTTATCTCAAGAAACACCCATTAATGATAAAAGCCTTTGGTATCGGCCAGACTTGTTTCATTCTATAAAAGAGTAGCTAGGCTAGGCAACCATCATAGTTTCTGTGTAAATAAAGCAAACCCCCTGTTATATTTTCTGCGTTACATTTGTTTTTGTACCCTTATCCAACCACAAAAGTAAAACCGGAAGCAAAACAAAATCCAGAAACAAAGCAATAACAACCGTACTAGAAACCATTAAACCCATCGATTTATTGAGATCGAGCAACGAAAATGAAAGCGCAAAGAACCCTAAGGCAATCGCTGTTGTTGTGATAATCAGTGCAGAGCCCGTATGCTTGAAGACATAAAGGATGGCTTCTTCAGGTAATAAATTATGGTGGTTTCGAGCAAATTCGTATTTGCTCAGCATATGCACGGTATCATCAACAATAATACCAATAGCAATACTGAAAACCGCTGCCGCTCCGAAGTTAATCTCTCCTATTAACAATCCCCAAAGACCAAACATCACTAAGGGGGGTAATAGGTTAGGTACCATGGATATGAGACCAAATCTTAGAGAGCCCAGAGTAATAACCAGTGTTAAAGCGATCACCAATACAATTATAATACTTCCTTTAATCATACTGTCCAGATTGGCATGCCCTAAATGAGCAAACATTAAGTTAACACTGGCTCCTTGTGTTGAAATTGCAGGTGCATTTTCCTGCAACCATTGCAGAGCTTGCTCATTAAGTTCAATAATTCTATCCGCTTTAACTTTATGCAAGATAACTGATAGGCGTGAGGCATCTTTATTCAGGCTTACCTGATTGGTTAGCCCTAAACCATAAGGAAGAGACAATTCATAAAGCAGTGTGTATTGGGCGGCTAATGCTCTTGAGTCAGGTAATTCATAGGTATCTGCCTGATCACCATGCATATTACGATTAATGCGCTTTAATACATCCGTAAAAGAATGAACATGAACCACATCAGGTTGTGAATTTAGCCATTGAGAAAAGGTTTCAACCTGCACTAAATAATCTGGATCATAGATGCCTTCTCGCTGCCCGCTATTAAGTCCATATTCAAGTAAAAGTGGCCCGCCTAAATGTTGATCTGCAAAATTTGCAGCCTGCCAAATTTCAGTAGATTGATCAAAGTAATCAATATTATCGTCATTTAGCTTATTGAGTGTACTAAAACTGGCTAGCGAGAGTGAACCGACTAATAGTATCCATAACACGACATTACGGTTGCGGAAAAGAACATTTAAATAACGATTAAAATCTAATGGTTCCTGAACATGCTCTTTCTTAACAGACGATAGCTTAGCCATAAGAAATGGTAGTGCCATGAGCGAGTAAACAAAGGCCGCAATCACCCCCATTGAAGTAATATTTCCGAGAGACCTAAAGGGAGGGCTTTCATTAAAGTTTAAACTTAAAAAGCCTAATACAGTGGTGAGACTGGTCAGGAAAATGGGGCGAATATTCGTTGCTAGGCTCCTTTTCAAAGCCTCCATTTTGTCCATACCTGTACGAGAATCTTTAAAGAAGCTTGTCAGCAAATGAACGGAGTCTGTGACCGCTAAAGTAAGGATGATATTGGGTGCAATAATATTGATATTATTAAGAGGAATGCCCATCCAGCCGGCGAGTCCAAGCGAGGTAAGAATACTCGCGAAGATGATAAAGAGTACTAAAAATACAGAAGCAAGCGAACGAAGCAATAGACCGCAGACCACCAAAATAATCAGAAACATCAATGGAAGCATCGTTGCCCCATCTTGTTCAGCAATCTCACCAAAGGCATGATTCACAGCACTTACGCCAGAAATATAGATGGTTAGGTGCGGTGCCTCTGCTTGAATACTATCAACTAACTCACGCGCCTTAGCCATCATCTCTTTCGTGTTATCAATCAGAGGGTCAGGAATGATCATTGAGACATGTATTGCAGTGCTATCACCAGAAGGCGATATTAACCGATTAGTCAACGTTGTGTTACTAGTGGCTACAGTGCTCAAACTGGCTATTTTTGTTTCATCAAGTTGATCGATTTCACCAACGAGATCTTGCACGATTAAGGTGTCATCTTTAGCATAACTGTGCTGATAATTTGTTATTGAATCAACGCGTGTGGTAAACGGCAGTTTCCACGCTTTTTCCGTAAACGTTTTTAATATTTCGAGGGTGTTTTTTGTAAATAAATTGCCCTCTTCAGAGCGAATAAGAAAGGTTATATGGTCTGCGCCATCGTACTCATCCTGAAGATCTAAATAGGCATTGAGATAGGGGTCATTCGTATTAAAAAACGCTTTATAATCTGTCACTAATACCGTGTTTTTGAGGCCTATAGAGCTAATAACAAGTAATAAAATGCTCAACAAAAAGAGAGGCATCCGAAAACGATAGAGGCTGTCTGACATTTTTTGGTAGTGCATCTAGTATTTCCAAAGTTTATAAAGAGAATGAAAGCCTTGTTGTATCGTGTTGCAGAGGCTTAATGTTTAGGTGTTAGTCTTATTACTTCGGTCATTTTACCTTCTAAATATTCATTGTAGCGGCTTACAAAAGGAATATGGGGCGCTTCATTAACAATAATGCCCGCGCCCAACTGATGCATCGACTGAATTTTTTTCTCAGCCATAACAATTAACGGAGAGATAGCTCCAAGCTGTGATTTCAGCAGTTTCGTTGATAAGGGCACCGTCTTCTGCTGACTCTGTTTAGCATAGATCACTGAATGAAGGGCTGATATACCAATCGACTCGACTAAGTGGATCGACATCGCATAATGCGCCTCAGCACTTTTTTCTGCAGACTTAATCTCTGTTAACACTTGCTCGGCTTTTTTTGCAATTGAGATAAAATCCGCCTGCCTAGCGTCATTTAATGCTTCGCCCTTAAACTGTTTTAACGTTAGATAAAACAGTTTAAGGGCATCTTTTGAAGCGACATTACGATATTTTGGAGGTGTTTCAGGGGGTGAAATATCGGCCATTGAGGCAAAGTCAGAATCGACAATACCAATGCCTTGCTCATTAAAGGAACGCGCTTTAACGCCATAGTAATGAGCCGTAGGAAGAAGAAGATATTCCGATGCAATGAGTAAATTGGACAAGATTTTGGAACGACCGTTCGTTATCTTAGCGTAAAAAGGTTTTCGTGATGTATTAACCCTTATAGCATCAACCAGATGCTGATAAAACTCTCCCTTTTGCGACATAACTACCTCAGACCTTATTATTAAATAGCACTAATGTGCCAATTATAAGGCATATCGCTACAAAAAATAACTCCACCGTCATTTTATTGCATTAAGGAAGGGCACCAGTTTTAACTATAGGTGCCCCTGTGTCCCTCCACAGTTACTACCAGTGCCTAGCCCTGCATAACTCACGAGCTGTTGCACCACTACCATAGAACTTTCCTTTTTGGGCACAATGTATGTACCAGTAAAGGTCATTTTCAGCCTCTTTCTTACTTGTAAAAGGGCCTACTTGGCTACCCTCTCTTGTCATATAGTACCAGTTGCGATCAGAAACGATAAAACGCTCACACCGAAACCAGCCTTTGGCAGACTCATTTTCACGAACTATCATAAATCACCCACACTTTTACGTTGTTATATGTGCATAGTTTTTGGATTTGAACCCTTTGAGTATAGCGCTTGAACGATAGTGCCATTAGACATTCATATACTATTAAAAAGGTTATTATTCTATCTAGTTACAAAAGCTACGCATGAAAAACTCTCAATTCGACCAAATATTGACGCACAAATCATTTTGTGAACAGGCTCACAGTATATTGCTTGCTAGGTAGTTATTGTTATCTTGGCTATAAAAACAAAATAATATCTCACGTTAATAATAAAAATATCATCAAATTCATCCTGGAAATAAAATGAAAAGCCTGACCTCACTCCATGCTTTACCTCTACTAGCGCTATGCGCCGCCAATGTTTCAGCAGATTTCAAGTCTCTAAATGACGCAGAAATGAGCGAACTCAGAGGTCAAGGAGGCTTAACAATAGAGTTAGAAACGGCCTTATCTATTGGTCAGGTTTCCTATAAGGATGAAGGTTACCTCAATATTAATAATTTAACGCTTACAGACACCGATGGTTCTGCACTTGATAATATTACTCTGACCTTTGATCTTGCAGGCGAGAACGAGATACTTGCTAGAGGTTTTTCAGATTATGCAAAGTACGCTTCAGCGGGGTTGCTAGATTCCTCAAATGCAGACATTGCAGATGCACTTTCAAAGTATACCGTTCTGGATGGATCAGGAGGCGTAGAAGGTTATGGTGAAAGGTTTAATTCTGGAGACATGGTTTTACATATTGGTCCAACGTCCCCCAACCTTGATTTGAGTGCTGCAGGAGATACGTCAAAACAAGCTAGCAACCTAAATGCGCTTAATAGTTCAATTGATTTTAAATTAGCCATTGAGTCCATTGAGCTTACAGACAGCACTAACACACAAAGTACAACAATGCTTTCAGACATATCCATGGAAGGGCTACTAGGGCCTGTTGATTTAATCTTCCGCAATAACGGAGACCTACAAAACACAACATTACCTAACGGAACATCCATTTCCGACTCTTCACTTGAAATTGATGCTCACTTCAAAATCACTGATCTTGATTTTTCCTGGGACGTGGCCGATGTAATTATTCTATTTAACCTTGCAGCCGTTGGTATTGAAAACATGCGAATTCACAACGAAAGAGGCGCAGATACCCTAGGGCATTTTGGCTTTGCTAGCGCAACAGCTAAACTAGCTTCAGCCACTACAGCAAGCGGGCAAGAAGGCCTAGCAATATATGACGTGGAATTCCGTGCAGATTTGGATATGCCATCAGTATCTATTGGTGGACAAAGTATCGGCGAAGTCTATTTCACTGATTTTGTAGTATCCAACACCTCGATCGTTGTATACGGGCATTAGCAACAAAACTAGAATTAACACATTAATACTTTTTGGCCTCAGAATTGCTACTTAAAGAATCAACTATAGGATATAAGATTCAGAGGCCAAAAAAATGTCACTTGTCAGTCATGAACTACCTCATCAGCTCCCCCAAGACCTATCTCGCTCGACCTTATTAAACAATGAGGCAAGTAAAGGCGTACAGCCCACTGAAGAGAGCATTCTTCCTGCAGATGCCGTTGAATTAAGACTGGCAGCAGGTTTTAACCCAACGACTAAAAAAGTTCATGTAAACGAATATAAAGATGCCGTAGGGAAAGACTCTGCCTTTATTAAAGATACCCTTAGGAATAAACTTGCCGAAGTAGGTATGAACCCTGAAATGAAACTGGAAATTTCCAAAGACTTGTTTGGTAATTTTCAGGCAAAAGGAAATGGGATGCCTCATGCAATGGAGCAGGTAAACACGGATCTAAACAACAACAAAGCGTTTCGTGATGCATTTAACCGTTTAAGCACCGACCAACCTACATTGAATTATGTTGATAATGTTGTGAAAGTGGCCAACGCGTACGGGGTGGCTAATAATGTTTTTTCAAGCTTGGTGAGTGAAACATCTGACAACAATGGTTTATCAGATATTGCTCATCGCTATGACGCCCTTAAGGCAAATGTGGTTAACTCTCAAGACATTGAACCTTTCATGAGCGATGAGTTCAATGCCGAAGAGTATCGATTTACACTGAACGCCTAAACAAAGAGGTAAGCATTAGCCTCCAAAAGGCTCAGGGTCTCCCTTCCCTTCACGAATAATCTCAGGGGCATCACCTGTCATATTTACGACGGTCGTGGGTTCATAACCACAAAATCCACCATCTATAACCAAATCAAGTTCGTGCTCAAGCATACTTCTGATTTCGTAAGGGTCTGTCATGGGTGTGTCATCACCAGGCAAAATTAGCGTTGTACTCATTAGCGGCTCACCAAGCTCTTCACACAAAGCTAATGCAATATTATTCTCAGGCACCCTAACCCCAATCTGCCTTCTTTTTGGATGCATCAAACGACGCGGCACTTCAGAGCTGGCAGGTAAAATAAACGTATAAGCACCGGGGGTATGATGCTTAAGCAAACGATAGCAACTATTATCTACCTTTGCGTACACACCCAGCTCAGAGAGATCACGACAAACCAATGTGAAATTGTGCTTATCGTCTAATCGACGAATACGACGAATTTTATCAACGGCTGTTTTATCACCAATATGACATCCTAAGGCATAAGCCGAATCGGTTGGATAAGCAATAACACCTCCAGCCTTAACAATTTCAACCGCTTGGTTAATCAAACGTTGCTGGGGATTGTCCGGATGTATTTGAAAAAACTGACTCATTGGCCACCTCCCATACAATTTGGAGAGGTGGGCGAATCTCCCGCTTTTTCACGCCATTCATCTTCAGTGTAAATATGAAGTGCCAAGGCATGTACACCTTTTTTTATCGCCTCATCAAGCGCTTTATATACCTGCTGGTGCCTTGCCACCTTACGAATACCATTAAAATCAGGGCTTGCCAGAACCACTTTAAAGTGGGTTTCTGAATTAGCAGGAACACTGTGCATATGGCTTTCATTAGCCACATCTAGATGCGTAATGGTAAACGAAGTCGACAAGGTTTCTTCTATTAGCTTTTGCACTTGCATTTTCAAGACCTTAGATTCATTATCGGGTGTTTGAGGAGTATGTGTGAATTCTACTCTCTCTATGGTTTTAACACTACTCTCTCTACGGTTTTAACACTAAAGTAGATTGACACAAACTTAGCTTAGCACCCACAAAAGACATCCATGCAACTCATTATCGCTGAAAAGCCCAGTTTAGGCAGAGCTATCGCTCATGTACTTCCAAGCCCTCATAGCATTAAGCAAGGCTATATTGAGTGCGGAGAAGACACCATCGTCACATGGTGCATGGGACACCTATTAGAACCGTCTGAGCCTGAAGGCTACAAACCTCAATATGCTCGTTGGAACATTACTGACCTCCCCATAACACCTGAAACATGGAAACTCACTCCTCGCAGCAACACGCTTCAGCAACTGAGGATTGTAGGCTCTCTATTAAGCAAGGCCCAGAAGGTAATACATGCAGGCGACCCAGACAGAGAAGGTCAGTTATTAGTTGATGAAGTTCTTAGCTATTTTAAGGTAAAGCTACCCGCGCAACGCTTACTCATTAATGACTTAACCCCTCGTGCTATTTCAGTAGCGCTAAACCAGCTAAGGCAAAATTCAGAGTTTCAAAATCTCTCTTTCTCAGCTCAATCAAGACAAAGAGCGGATTGGTTATATGGCATTAACCTGACCAGAGCCATTACACTAATATCACGCCAGCACGGAAGTGAAGGTGTATTATCTGTGGGTCGAGTTCAAACACCGGTGCTTGGACTCATTGTCAAAAGAGATGCCGAAATTGAATGCTTTGAAAGTAAACGGTATTTCACCGTTGAAGCGACCTTTAACACATCCCCCCACCCAGATGCAGAAAGTAATGAATGCTTTAACGCTCAATGGATTGTCCCACTTTCAAGGGAGATGCATTGTGATGAGCAAGGTAGACTTCTAAATAGAAAAATAGCAGAAAGAGTCGTAAGAAGCGTATTCCCTAAACAAGGTGAACAGCCTAAAGAAGGTGATCGGCCAAAAGGCCGCGTTATTAAAGTAAAAGACAAGCAGAAAAAAGAATCAGCACCTCTGCCTTTTTCCTTATCAACATTACAAATTGATGCAGCCAAGCGCTATAAATACAGTGCTCAATCTGTTTTAGATGGCTGTCAAATTCTTTATGAAAAGTACCAACTCATTACTTACCCTCGTTCTGACTGTCGTTTTCTTCCTGAAGGGCATTTTGATCAGCGTCATGATGTATTAAATACACTTATTGGCAACTCCCCAACCTTAACAGGAGTCATTCAACTCTGCGATACAACCCTACACTCTCGCGCCTGGAACAACAAAAAGGTAGAAGCACACCACGCCATCATTCCTACAGAGCGTCATTATGATATAAGCAAACTGCATGAACGAGAGCGAAATATATATCACCTTATTTGCCGTAACTATATTGCCCAGTTTTACCCGGACTTAATCACTGATGAAACATCTATTGAAATATCAGTCGCTAATGAGTTATTTGAAGGCAAAGGAAAAGTAATTAGGCAACCAGGGTGGAAGACGCTTTTCAGATCAAATAAAAATACATCATCAGCAAACTCTGCCCTTCTTCCCCCTCTTAGGGAAGGCGACACAGTTAGCGTTAGCGCTGCAGAAGTTAAAAATCACGATACAACACCTCCCCAGCATTTCACTGATGCAACGCTGCTATCTGCAATGACAAACATTGCTCGATTTGTTGAGGATGAAGACATAAGAAGAACACTAAGAGAAACAGATGGACTGGGCACAGAGGCCACCCGGGCAGGAATAATAGAGACCTTGTTCAAGCGAGATTATGTAAAAAAGAACAGTCACTATATATATTCAACTGAAAAAGGGCGTAATTTAATAGGCTCGTTACCGGCCATTTGCGCAAAGCCAGATATGACGGCTACCTGGGAAGCCTCATTGGAAACCATACATTCAGGCAGCACCAAACCGAAAGTATTTATTGACAGGCTAAACAGTGAAGTAGGCCTGCTTATAGAAAAGTTAACGGGTCAGCCCTTACAAAAACAGAACTCTGTAAAAAGTACCGTTTCAAAATCACCTGTATGCCCTAAGTGCCAATCAGAGATGATTGAACGAAATGGTAAATATGGAAAATTTTGGGCGTGTAGCCAATATCCTGATTGTAAAGCCTCTTTACCTTGGAAATTGAATACAACAATTAAAGCGAAGGCAGTACGAAAAGCTAATTCGCCCCCCATCCCCTGCCCCAATTGCCATGCGCCATTAGTTCTAAGAACGGGTAAAAAAGGGAAGTTTTGGGGCTGCAGCAATTACCCCTCGTGCAATCAATCATTTAATGACCTTAAAGGAAAGCCACAAATACCTATTTACCCTAAACGCTAAGCGCACAAAAAAGAAAAAAAACAATCAAACAACTTATTGTAACGAACAAGAACAACTAAAGTAATGACGTCCACTGATTTCTCTGGCAAAATCAGTAGGTAGTAAAAAAATATAAAAATAATTAAACCCTACTCAATGGGCTATTGATGGCACCAGGCTAACGGCACTGGAGTGAGTAGTAAAAAGGGGATAAAGAATGAGAATTGGACTACTTGAAGATGAAGTAGAACAAGCGAGAAATTTAAGTGCTTCACTTGTAGAAAAGGGACATGCCTGTGAATTTTTCCATACAGGGCAGTCTTTTTTATATGCAGTGACACACAACAGTTATGACCTTCTTATTATGGATTGGCAACTGCCAGACATGGAAGGAACAGACGCATTACGTGATGTAAGAAAAGAACTAAACTGGAAAATACCGGTTATTTTTCTGACTCAGAGAGACAGCGAAGAGGATATTATTACAGCATTGGAAGCTGGTGCCGATGACTATCTGGTAAAGCCCGCTCGCATTGGTGAGTTAGTCGCACGAATAAATGCATTATCTCGACGAACCTCTACTGAGGACGACCAAAAGGATGATCAGCTTATTCAAGGCCCCTTTACCATTGATCTACATGCACGAACGATCCACTGTCATGGAGAGTCACTTGCACTGACTGATAAAGATTTCGACTTAGCAGTGTTCATGTTTCAAAATGTTGGTCGCTTGTTATCAAGAAACCACCTGCTCGAACGCGTTTGGGGAGTATCCAGTGACCTTAACACCCGAACAGTTGATACACATGTCAGTAGATTAAGAAGAAAGCTAGGAGTAAAACCAGAAAATGGATTTCGCATAAAAACAATTTATCAACATGGTTATCGCCTAGAAGCCGTCACTAGCTGATGGCAACAGGCACGAAGCCATAAAAACTGAGCCAGAACACATGGCACTGTGCGAAGTATTATGATTATTAAATATTTTTCAAATTGGTTCATTTTGTTCACCTTGTTGAGTTTCATGCCTGGTCATGCAAACTCACAAACAGAATCATTCAATGCCAATAACGCATTTGAATGGCACTACACTGTGCGGCCTAAAGATAATGTATGGTCTCTAGGTGAGCAGTTTCTCGATGCAAATCATAGCTGGAGCGATATTATTCGTCATAATAATATTAAACAGCCTAACACCATCGCCACAGGAACCATTCTAAAAATACCGGTTAGCTGGTTAAAGCACCAACCTGCACCCGCACTTGCAGCCTCAGTATCAGGCAATACGATGCTTAGGCGTCATCTTAAGAGTCAGTATTCATTACTTGAAAAAAATACATCATTACGTGTTGGCGATGAAATAACTACCTATGACGGCTCCGTTTTAATTCGATTTGCCGATAAATCTATTCTCAGGTTGTCCCCCAACTCAAACCTGGTATTCAATCGTTTAACCCGATACGGCAAAACAGGCATGGCAGATACTCGCCTAAGGTTACAAAAAGGCAGGCTTTCTACCCACGTCCAACCTCTCAACCATCAAGGGTCACGCTACGAAATAAACACCCCCTCTGCAGTGGCTGCTGTTAGGGGTACAGCGTTTAGGTTAATGACTAAAGAAGGCTTATCACAACTTGAAGTCACAGAGGGTATTGTCAACTTCAGTAATGCCACCCAATCAATTGAAGTAAATGCAGGCCAAGGCGCTTCATTACATGCTGGAAGTAGCCGTTTTGCAAAGATTGATCTACCCAAAATACTCAACCCGCAGTCAACGCTTAACAATGAAAATATTGCCGTCACCAAAACAGACCAGCTACCCGTAACGCTTAAATGGCTTGAGCAAAAAGAAATCACCACATATTACTATCAACTATTTAAAGATTCGGAAGAAGGTGACCTGATCGATTCAAGCTTTTTAGAAAAGCCCGAAATAAAACTCAATCACCTTACCAATGGTACTTATTTAGTTGCTATGAGAGCGATTGATGGTAAGGGCTTCAATGGTCTGGATCACCAAGTGAGTGTTGTTATTGGGATGATCGCTAAATCAGCTACCTTGCTGGAGCCTACCAACGATACATTACTTGATAACGATATGCCGGAATTCACTTGGCAGTACAACAGCAAAAATGAATTATCACAACTTCAGCTAGCAAAAGACTTTGAGTTCACAGAGCTTGTGAGTACATCTGAATATGCACCAGATAATACTACCCTGCCTAGTAAATCATTATTCCCCGGAGAGTATTACTGGAGAGTTAAAACCTTGGCGGGTGGAAACAGCATTGCGTACAGTGATATTAGGCGATTAAAAATTAGAGGGATGCTGCCTCCCAGCAAAATAATTAGTATTAATTATCTAGGCAACAGAGCAAAAGTATTCTGGAACACCGTGCCTCAAGCCGAGCACTATGTACTCCAGCTTGCAGAGGATCACCAGTTTGAAAATATTCTTTATGAAGATACGCTTGCGTCCTCTAGCGCCAACATTAAGCTAACTCAGGGAAAGCGATACTTTGCCAGAGTAAAAGGCGTAGGCAACAATTTATTTAAATCAGAATTTAGCACTGGTAAAGAGCTTCAAATAAAATAATAAGAGAGAACCTAAAAGGAATTCGGCACTCAATGACCAAGGGTAACATCCTAAACTTTCGTTCTTTTGAACAGTTCGTTTTAGCCTTCGTTCTTGTAGCACTTAGTGGTGTACTTATTTATACCCAGCTGCCAGAACGTCTAAATTTGATTGTTTATGATTTCGCCATCCGCTTATCACCACAAGCGCCTGAAGAAAATACCGTTATCATTGCCGTTGACGAAAAAAGTCTGGATGCATTAGGTCAATGGCCATGGAGACGCTCAACACATGCAGCGCTTGTTAATCGTTTAACTGAAGTGAAAACAAAAGCCGTTGCCTTCGATATTATATTCGCAGAGCCAGACCTTAACCACCCGGAAGACGATGCAGCCTTCGCTGAAGCCATCCAAAATAATAAGAACGTATTTCTTCCCCTGCACATTCACCCTAGAAGCTATGAAACAACATTATCTGAAATAATCCCTATTCCTGAGCTAACCGCAGCAGCTAAAGATTTAGGACATATTCACGTTGAACTCGATATAGACGGTATTGCCAGAGGACTCTATTTAAAAGAAGGCTTAGGTGAAGCCTACTGGCCTAGTATGTCATTAGCACTCACACAAGCAACTCACCCGAGCATTGCTAAAAAACTGACACCTAAAAACCAAGTAGATGAAAGTGTCGCTGCTTTTGTGAACGTGCGAGCAGGCTATACAATGATACCTTTTGCAGGTGAAGCAGGCACCTTCCCCACCTTTTCATATATAGATGTTTTGAACGGAGATATACCCGCCGAAAAATTAAGGGGCAAAGTGGTTCTTATCGGCGCAACGGCAGCAGGTTTAAGTGATGTGCTGCCGACCCCCGTTTCAGGACTTTCCTCGCCCATGCCAGGTGTTGAATTACATGCAAATACCTATTCAGCCCTTGTTCAAGAGGCAACGATTAAGCCACTACAAGTACATTGGGTATACTTACTCACATTTGCATTTGTATTAATTCCGGTATTGGTTCTCCCTCGCCTATCACCAGAACAAGCATTACCTATAACCCTTCTAATGATTGCAGGGGTCATATCCTTTAGCCTGGGTATTCTTTTTATTGATCAACATTGGTTTCCGCCAGCGGCAGCCGTCATTGGGTTAACCACCGCATACCCCTTATGGAGTTGGCAACGTTTATCTCAACTTAACCGATTCTTGAATAATGAACTGGAACGCCTGCATCAAGAACCCGCACTTACCGTTCGAAACCTAACCCAGAGACCCGTGAAACAGTTGCTATCAGCGCTCTCAGCTATACTCAAACCTGATGACACTGCACTATTTCAAGCAGGAAAATTAGTTGAAGGCGTTCAACCCACCCAATTGACCCCGTCAATAAAACTCACTCCTAATCACTGGTTTCATACAGAGAATAGTAGCTGGATTCAGCTTTATAGAGATAACAAAAGCTATGAACTAGCACTTCGCTGGAATGACACCAAAGATATTGATAAAAAAAGAGCCTTTTTACACCGCTTACAACTTGATGATATAACGAGAAGACATACAGGCTCACGAAAACGCTACGAAAAAATAGCTTCCCGTATTGCTCAGGTTAGACAGGCCATCGACTCAATGGGAGATATGCGACGCTTTATTTCTGATGGGTTCGAGAATATGCCTAATGGTGTTATCGTAACCGACTCATTAGGCATTGTACTTTTTATTAATAGTCATATTGAACAGTGGTTAAAACTCCCAAAACAATCCGTTGTAGGCGAACCTGTTTTTAAAGCATTAGCGCTCGCGCAATCATCATTTTTAAACCACTCAGTAGAAAACGAACCAAAGTGGGAAAGTATAATTCAAAAAGTACTTATAAATGGCGATTCAAGTGCTGTGGAGTTCACCGTAGGTGAAAGAGACCTACTATTTCACTTTACGCCCTCTTTTGCATCGGATTCCAGTGACGCAGGCATGATCATTAATTTATCTGACGTCACCACAATAAAACAACATCAACGAGAGCGTAATGAACTCGTTAGCTTTCTGTCACATGACGTAAGGTCTCCCTTGGTATCCCAGTTAGCGATGCTTGACGGCCTAAAGAAAGGACGAATAAGCGCAAATGAAGAAACATATAATAAAATTTCTAACCATGCACACCGCAGCCTTCACCTCGCTGAGCAATTCTTGCAAATCAACCGTGCGGAACAAGTAAATGACACTCAGTTTTATGAGTGTGACCTGTTAACTATCACCGAAAACAGTGTAGACAGCATTGCTCATCAAGCGACTGAAAAGTCCATAGCCATACTTATAAACAACATAGAAATGGGTGAGCCTGAAGAAATATGGATAAAAGGAAATGCTGAGCTACTTGAAAGAGTACTCATCAACCTGCTATCAAACTCAGTGAAATACAGTGACCCTCACACATCCATTTGCATCTCACTAACCACAATTAATGGCTCTGCAGTTATTACTATTAAAGATCAGGGGCACGGTATAGAAGCAGATGAACTGCCTCATATTTTTAACCGCTTTCGTCGCCAAAAAACCACAGAAAGTAGTGGTCCAAAAGGCGCAGGCCTTGGTCTTAATTTCGTCAGCATAATAATAGAAAAACATCATGGGCAAATAGAGGTAGAGAGCAAAGTAGGTAGCGGAACAACTTTTAAAATATCACTCCCCGTTGATCAAGGATGACACCATTATGAACCTCACACTGAAGCAAATCCGTGAAACGGCACTATCTGCATTAAAAGAAGCGGCGATTAATAGACCTAAAACCCCTATAAGCAATTTAGCGCAAAAAGGGGCATTTAAAGCAATCAACACCTTAATTGGACAAGCCATTCCCTTTGCATCAAGAAACCGATTTAGTGTTATACAACTTGGTAACGGAAATTTAACAGCAAAAATCCCATTAAAAGGAAACAAGAACCATATAGGCACTATGTACGCAGGTGCCCTATTCACGGTGGCTGAGCTACCCGGTGGGATATTATCTATCTTTAATTTTAGCGCTGAGTACTATCCCATACTCAGAGAACTAAAAATGACTTACCTTAAAGTCGCTAAAACCGATGTAACCGTCGAGTTTTCACTATCAGCAGAAGAAACAGCACGCATAGAGCAAGAGGCATCCCAAGAAGGAAAAAGTAACTTCACACTTCATGGAGAGCTCAAAGACACGCAAGGCAATATTGTCGCCAAATCCGAAGCTCATTATCAGGTTAGGAAACAAGTCGCTGTAAATTAATTAAATAATCGCTACACTGTGCAACAATCCATTTTAAAGTCACTTAATAATAAACAATACGAGTAGGAATATGACCAAATACCACGTATACGGCATCGGTAATGCGCTAGTCGATAAAGAATTTGAAGTCGAAGACGACTTTCTAAAAGCGACCAATATAGATAAAGGCTTAATGACACTGGTTGAACAAGAGCGTTTAGTTGAGATTTTAGAAAAACTGAAAGCGACATTTGGCCTAAAAAAGCGCGCTAGTGGTGGTTCAGCAGCAAACACAATTATTGCCGTAAGTTACTTTGGTGGTAACACATTCTACTCTTGTAACGTTGCCAATGATGAAACCGGTGACTTTTATGTTAAAGACCTTAAAGCCGCAGGCGTAGATACTAATTTGGGTGATGACAGAGAGGATGGTACAACAGGAAAATGCCTGGTAATGGTCACTCCTGATGCAGAACGCACAATGAATACCTATTTGGGCATTACTGCGAACTTATCTGACAAACATTTAGATGAAGAGGCTATTAAGGCATCTGAGTACCTTTATATTGAAGGTTATTTGGTTTCTTCTGACACTGCCCGTCCAGCCGCGATAGAAGCAAAAAGAATTGCTGAAGCCAATGGTGTTAAAACGGCCTTTACCTTTTCTGATCCTGCGATGGTTCAGTTCTTTAAAGACGGCTTAGTAGAAATGATTGGTGACGGTGTTGACCTACTCTTCTGTAATGAAGCAGAGGCTCTAAATTACTGTGGTGTAGACACTATTGATAGCGCAGTGGAGCAACTCAAGAAAATAGCAAAAAGCTTTGTTATCACACTAGGAAGCAAAGGCGCGTTAGTATTTGATGGAGAGAACCAACTAGATATCGCTCCTCATGCTATTACAGCCGTTGATTCAAATGGTGCTGGTGATATGTTCGCTGGGGCATTTTTATACGCAATAACTCACGGTCACAGCTACCAGCAAGCGGGTGATTTAGCGAGTCTGGCATCAGCAGAAGTAGTCTCAAATTTCGGCCCTCGACTAGAGTCTGAAAAGCACGACATAATAAGAGAAAAAGTACTCGGCTAAATGCTCATAGCCCTCCCACGCCTCTTATTTTTTGCGGGGGGGGGAGGGCTAACTCTCTATTCAATTTTTTCTATAAAGAGCCAGAGTAACAACCAAACGTTCTACCCCTCCCCCAAAACCTTCTTTTTTTATTGCTAAACTAGTACGTATGGAGGTAGTTCCTATGCTCCTTGCCAGTACTAAAACAAAGAAATGGGTAAGTGCTTTCTTACTCCTATTTATATCAGCTATGATTTGGCACGAAGAAATCATTATTTATCTATTTGATATTCCCAAAATGGGAAGTCGCTCCCCCGTGGTCATTGGAGTACCGGAAACAGCATTCAACCCCAGGCCTACCCGTTCTTATAAAGGGCCACACCCATCTACCATAGAACGACCAGAAGACTCATTTGAATTCCCCATTAAGCTTGGTGAAATTGGGCCGATAAAAACTCTTTTTTCAGGTGAGCCACAGTATCCGTTTCTGTGCATGACAGAAAAATCAGGGCTTGGTCAACCCAAAGTAGACAACCAGAAAAAAATCGGTATTACAGTTTATGATATGAACAAAAATGGTCATTTAACTAAAAATATTGTGGGTTACAGTAAAGACTGTTTAATCCCTACTCAAGCATGGTACTACTACAACCGAAAAGGAACTAAAAAATTCTATCTCCTTGAAAAAGCGAACAATGACATTGAAAAAATTCAGATCAATGGCCAGTTTGTAGACTTTATCGTTCGAGTAGAAACTGGCATTATTAACCGTTATATATATTCATTATCAGTTCTTAAAGGGCCTGGAGAACTAATAGATAAACCCAATAGTTTATACTGGAATAAAAAACTTATATACCAGTTCAGAGGCGGTGTAGGCATTGGTTTCAAACAAGGAAAGAACAGGCCTACTTACATGCTTGAGCGGCGCTATGATGCGCTATCTAAGGGCTACGCTGTTGCCTACTCTTCAGCAAATCAGACCTCAAACACCTACAACATAGCCCTTCAGGAAGACACAGCCTTAAGAGTAAAAAGACAATTTACAGCACTCTATGGGAAACCGGAATATACCGTAGGCATTGGAGGGTCAGGAGGGGCTATCCAACAATATCTGCTAGCTCAAAATAACCCAACGCTACTAGATGCAATTATCCCCCTCTACTCCTATCCAGATATGATTACCGAAACAATCCATGGCCTGGATTGTGAGCTGCTAGAGTACTATTTCGATATTGTCTCCAAAGACAGTCGATGGCAACAATGGAAACAACGCAGTCTAGTAGAAGGGTTAAATGCAAGATCAATGGATCATGATTATGGGGTAATTTATCAGCTTGCTTTACTAGTTTACGGAAAATGGCCTTTTCGTGAAGAAGGTTTAAGTGAATGCAGCATGAGTTGGCGAGGCCCAACACAACTCATCCATAACCCACACTACTTTCATTATTTCAAACACTTCACACCTGAAATATTTGAAGGAATGCAATGGACTCACTGGCAAGATTTGAAACATATCTATGGTACTGATGAAGACGGTTACCCTAAACAAACCTGGGACAATGTAGGTGTTCAATATGGCCTAAAAGCACTACTCACAAAAGACCTAACAATTAACACTTTTCTCAATCTTAATGCGAAGATTGGTGGTTGGAAAGAATTCAAATCAATGAAGCCTGTGAAATACTGGCTATTTAGCGGCCTCAGCCCTCCAGCCTCAGAGTTATCTTTATGGAGTGAGCACAATATGAATCATAGTCCTGATAGTGGTATTACTCCCGCCAAAAGAACCGAAGGAAATATTGATGCTATTCGAGCCGCCTATTATTCAGGGAGTGTATTCACAGGAAAGATTGATCTTCCCATTTTAGATGTGCGCCACTATAACGACCCAGAACTGGATATGCATCATAGCTTCGCTTCATTCTCAGCCCGATTACGCATAAAAGAAGCCAATGGACATGCTAACAACCACATTATCTGGATGGCCAGAAAGCCCTTTGAGCTTAGGCCAAATACTCTGAAAGCGATTGATCACTGGATGCAAAATATTATTAAATACCCTGAGCGCAGTGTTGCTGATAATAAACCTGAAGACATTGAGGATGCCTGCTTTGATGACCAGGGCCAGTTAATCGCTCAAGGGACAGATGTATGGGATGGTAAGTGGAATAACCGCACAAACGGCCGCTGCCTAAAAACCTACCCTAATTTTATGTCCAGCAGAAATATTGCTGGAAGTGACTTAAAGGGAAATACATTTAAATGCCACCTGCAAACGATAGATGAAGCTATTCAAAAAGGGATTTATGGAAATATTGATATGACCCCGTATACCACCCGACTAAAGCAGGTATTTCCAAGTGGAGTGTGTGACTATAGTAAGGGCGATATCGGCCGCCCTTCAGATATTTATAGATAAGTATTATTCGGTCTCATCAGTTTCTTCAGGCCAGGCAGCTACCAAACTCAGTGATAACACCTCGACACTAACCACACCACCTGTTTCAAACAGTTCTAAAAGAGAACCCTGTTCAGCCAGGTTATCATTTTCTAAGCTCATGGCCACATAAATTCGATGACTTTGGTCGGTGGTATCGCCGCCATAAATGGCTGTGCGTTCCATGCCAAATTCTTCGAACTTCAACCAGGAATCACCAAACTTCTCAACAATTTGCTCTAAGGTCATTTTTATCACTCATAAAAGGGATTAATACTAGCGCTATAATACCTTTAAAAAGCGACCCCCGCACCCTGAATGGAGGTCGCAGCTCAACTAAAGACCTGCGTTTTTAAGGCGATTAGCGTGTTGACGATAAACCGTTAAAGGGTCTGTTTCAAAAATTGAATGTAACCCCAGCATCATATTCACTTCATCCAGATGATTCATGCCATAGTCATCTCGAATAATCATACCCAAATGGCTACTACAACTAGACACCAGACCATCGTTTTTTACACCCTTATCAAAAGCGAGCGAAGTGGTTACAAATAGTAGGTCTGTTGGGTCAAATAGATTAGTAAACGGGGATGCACCACCAAATGAAAAATACTGTATACCATTTGAAGCATAGCGTTCACCTGCACCGCATGAGGTTGTGGGTACACCATAAGGATGGTCAGTATTAAACCGCGTTGACTCCGCCTGAGTAAATGAAGTTAGGCTGGCCAATGCATCTTGCCCATCACTGCTAGGATTATTGGAAAGTACATTAATTAACGTACCCAGTGCATTCATACCACCCAATACTATATCGCGGATAGGCGAGTTCAGATCAAGAATAGCTTCAGCCACAGGAGAACCAAACGTTGGACCTGCAATATTTGTTACCGAAGCAATTAGGTCTGGTCTAACCGAAGCGACATAACGAGATGTTACCCCACCATGGCTATGCCCAAGAAGGTTAACTTTCTCCGCTCCTGATAAGGCAATTATCGCTTCAAGTTGCTCTATTAACTGCTCTCCCCTTGCTTCTGTTGAATCTAGCGCAGTCACTTGCGTTACATACACCTCAGCGCCTTCTTTTTTAAGCGTAGAAGGTATGCGATACCAGTACTCCATACCAATAACGGTATCGAAGCCTAATATGCCATGAACTAATACAATAGGATGCTTAGTGTCAGTATAACCTGAAGGGGTTTTCCACCAATTCCACCAAGAAGCGGACGCTGAGAAAGAAAGGCTACACAGCAATGCAGCCAAGACTAATGTTACTTTTTTCATGCTCTTTCCTTAGATCTTGTTTTTGTTTTAAGGTCAGAACGGACTACAAAGGTACTGCAAAATAGGCAATTAAGGTGCCCACCTTTTCCTTACCGATCACTTCAATGCTCACACACGAAAGTACTAACAACATCAACATTTGCGTAATTAGATACTAACGTACACGCCATATTACATACCAAGCGCTTGCTTTGTAGTGATCAATTTCTCACATTCATCAGTTGATAGAGTCGACGAGTCTTGCGCGTCTATTTAAATCCTACAATTTGACGATCTTCATTATAAAGAAATTCTGCAGAACTATACTCGGGCTTCTGAGCAACATCTTCAAGGCGTGTTAATGAATAAAATGGAATATCAATTAACAACATATTGACTAGCCAGTCTGGAATATTCCCTCCAGGCTCCGTATGTTGAACCCATATCACTTCAGTTTTGTTATTCGAGATAGGAGAAAGATAATACCTAATATTCATTTTAGTTAATCGAACATTATCTGATATAGGTACATGCCCCTTTACAGCCTCAAGTGAAATGATGATTTCATCTGTTTCAATATTATTGACCGTTGATACTTGATTTACATAATCACGATCATCAGCAGGCCATGGCAAATGATTAATTCCATACTGCATCGCTTCACGAAATGTAGATCCTTCAACATCTCTTGCACTTATACAACCCTGAACCCAATCTACACAGGTTGCATCAGTTTTCATCACCTTAACAATACTGCTCACTGAGGCGGACATGACTGTCTTTCCCATAAAGGCTTGAATATCAGAGCCTTCAACATCCTTAAAAAAGACCTGAATCTCACCTTCATCTTTTTGTAATTCCCATTCAGGATCATTGGGATCTAAGGCAGGCTCAGCGTACGCAAATGAGCAGGATAAAAATGTTAATAAAACTGAAGAAAAAGCACGGAACAGTGTATTACTACGGAACAAGGTCATGATGAACACCATATTATTTTTTTATAAGCACAAGCAGACAATTTATCACGTTATGGCAATAAATTGACAATTCCGTCACTAATTTTGTTAACTTGTTCTTAAGTATTTCAGTGCTATAAAGAATACATATTCGTTAAACTTGTTAGCCGCTAATTTTAGTTATAAGTGCACCGTTTCACTCAAAAGAGATACTATTAATGCCAATTAACCACGACCAGTTAATCGAGATGGTCGATAAAATCCCCACTTTTCAAGAAAGTGTCCACCGCATATTGTCACTTACAACAAGTGCCGACTGCTCACCAAAAGATTTGGTTCAGGTTATCGAGTATGACCCTATACTCACGATGAAAGTGCTCAAGTTAGTCAATTCTGCATATTTTGGTTTATCTCAAGAAGTAACCTCTGTAAACCATGCAGTGGTTTATGTCGGCATCAATACAATTAAGAATGTAGCTATTAGTGTTGCAACAACGGGAGCCTTACCTAAAACCAATAAAGCCGGTTTAAATATGAACCAGTTCTGGGCCCATTCACTAGCAGTGGGGGTTATTGCAAAACTGCTGGCAGAAAACAAAGGGGTGGGTAAAAATGAGCAAGCAAACTATTTTGTAGCAGGGCTATTGCACGATATCGGTAAAGTACTATTCGCACACTTTCTACCAGACGACTACCAGCAAGTATTGCAGAAAGCTGAAAATGAGAACCTTCCTATTCATCAGGTCGAAAAGCAACTTTTAGGTTTTGATCACAGTGAAATTGGCGCCATGGTTGCTGAAAAATGGCAGTTACCCGCTGAACTGGTCAGCAGTATTAAATTTCATCATGCGACTGGAAATGAAGATCAAAGTTCTCTTGCTTTAGCCATTTATGCGGCTAATCAAATGGCACATTATATTGAACTACATAAACAAGCAGCCTTAGAAGATACACCACACCTACTGGCTGAAGCTGCTAGCATTGATGAGAATTTACCAGCAGAAGTAAAGAACTGGCTAGCCTGGCCATTACCTGAAATAAACAAATGGCTGTCTAATTTAGATAATGAAATCGATAAAGCAATTACATTTATCGATCTAAGTGATACAGACGAGTAAAGGGAAAAAAGATCATGATTATTACCCTTCGAGGAGTTAGAGGTTCTATTCCCGTACCAGGCAAAGACACCGTCAAGTACGGTGGCAACACAACCTGTATTGATATTATGACCGACGAGGGAGACCGAATAATTATTGATGGGGGTAGCGGCATTCGTCCGCTTGGACAGGAGTTAATGAAGACCGCATCAGTACAAAAACAGCCAATTAATTGCTCAATATTTATTACACACACACACTGGGATCATATTCAAGGCCTCCCCTTCTTTTTACCTTTGTTCGTACCAGGTAATAACATCGGCATTTATGGTTCTTTTGATCCTGTATATATGAAAGACCTAAAGACCATATTGGCCCAACAAATGGAGTACTGTTACTTCCCCGTTAGAGAAAGTGAGCTTAATGCCAATATTGATTACCACAACCTTCGCGAAGGACAAGTGATTCAAGTAGGTTCAGCGAAAGTCACGCCCATTTTAATTAACCATCCTGTTTTGAATTTTGGTTATAAAGTAGAAGCAAACGGTAAAAAATTCTTTTTTACTGGAGACTACGAACCACCACTTAATATTTACTCACCGGAAGATGAAGCCTATGAAGAGTACCAACGCTTAGTTGACCAACAAAAGAAGGTACTAACAAACTTCATTCAAGATGTTGATGTGGTTGTGGCTGACTGCCAGTATACCCGTGAAGAGTACCCTTCCAAAAAAGGCTGGGGCCATGGAACCCATGATTCTTGTATAGAAATGGCGCGTGATGCCAACATAGGCACACTTTATTTTACCCACCATGACCCTACTCGAACTGATGATGAATTAGACCTGATTTATGAGGATGTAATGAGCAGAAGCGACCTACCTTCTACTCAGTTTCATATAGCAATGGAAGGGACAGTACTTAATATTTGATACCCGCTTTCTTATACAAAAAATGTAGCAGCCATGCTGGTCCAATTAGCAAGAATTGAATATCTTTAAAAAACGAGGGTTTTTTACCCTCAATTTTGTGGCCAATAAATTGGAACACCCACATTACCACAAAAATAGCTAAAGACATTTTCCAAACGGCCCAGTGCCCTACACCTTCATACCAGTTAGTTATCGCTAAGCACCCAACCGAGATAAATAGCATTCCAACAGCAATGGCGAATGACAAACGAAGGTAAAAAATAACCGCTATCACCATACTAATACTTGCCCAGTTTAAATAAGGAACTGAAGTAAACAGCTCAGGAACAGGTATAGACCATAATAGACCAACAACCGTTAGAAAAATAATAGGCACAGCGACCCAATGAATAGCCTTATTCATTTTATTCTGATGGCTCTCGCCATACTCATCGAACCACTGATTGGCTGTTTTTGATCCAGACATGCTAATTTACCTTCTGCTTGGTTTAGAACAATTGATTGAAAACGAACTCAATTGATTTAGATCAATTATACAACTCTAGAGGTAAAATTCATTTTCCTTAGGGGACAGCATGTATGACATTTCAAGACATCGCTATTCTTATATTTATACAACAGCATTAGCGCTTATCATACACAGCAACTAATTGCCTACTCAACGCAATAAGCGTCCCATTTGGGTGATAAATTCGAGCAACGGTATGAGCATAACCGTGATGTGCTTGTTTTATTTCCGCATCATAGTAAACCCAATCACCTGCCTTTAAAGGTTCATCAAGCATTGCCAAGGGTTGTGCAAACTCAAGACTCCAACTAACACTTGCACAAGGCGACAGCCTCTGTAGCTTTTGCAATACTGTTGGAGGCCATGCATCTATCAGTGCAACCAAATGAGACTCGGTAAATAATGAAGTTGGCTCTTTAAAACGAACCCAACCTGCAAGATGATTATGCTTACTATTGCTAAACGGAAAGCCACCTTCACAGTAACTAAACTCTACATGCTGAATAAACTCAGGAGTAACGCCTTTAATATAATTAAACTGCTGCCCCGTTCCTTGTTCACCTAGATCAATGGGGGTTGCGGGTATTTCAATATCTGACTCACGCTCTACACCAAAACAGGCTGTTAGCTGAGTCACTTTTTTTTCATCTTGAATAGCTTGCCCCGTAAGCTGGGAAATAGACTTCCCTTCAGACAAAACATGCTGTTCTAGGGTGAATGGAATATCGGTTAGCAACGGCCCACAGAAATTAACATTCAATGATCTCAAATGCCTATCTGAACTTATCTTAGTTTGCATTTTCTCAAGCAATAAGGCTGCTGATAGCCCACCAAAAGTGGTTCGCCCCTGCCCCCAACTTGGATGAATAACGAGTTGATTATCTTCACGTGCTTGTTTTAAATAGTCATCAATTAGCATATATTTTTCTCTACTTACTCTATTTAACAAAGAATAATAGTTTAATTAAATGTTAACAATGACAACTTTATACAAAGTGCTACAGTAAATACAGCTAACAAAAAAGGAATTCCACCATGATCACGGTTTACGGTTACCCAAATACACGCACAAGCCGAGTAACCTGGCTTCTTGAAGAGCTAGGTCTGGACTATAAATATCAGCTTGTTGATTTAATGAAAGGTGAAGGTCGCTCAGCAGAGTACAGAGCCATAAACCCTTCAGGTAAAGTACCAGCCTTGTCTGATGATGAACTGGTGCTTACAGAATCTGCTGCGATCATGTCCTATTTAGGTGACAAATATTATGAGGCATCACTTGTCCCCTCTCCAGGCACAGCCAAAAGAGGCCTTTATGACCAGTGGGTATGTTTTGCTATTACTGAACTTGAACAACCTTTGTGGACCATAGGAAAGCATAAATTTGCACTCCCGAAAGAACGAAGAGTTCCTGAGGTTTTTGAAACCGCAGCATGGGAGTTCCAAAAGGCATTAGCGTTATTAAGCGCAGGCTTAGGAGATAAAAACTATATTCTTGGGGATGACTTTAGTGCCGCCGATATACTACTAGGGCACACATTATTTTGGGGAGCAGGTTTTAAACAGCCTATAGAGCAAGAAAACCTAAAAAGCTATATCGAACGTTTGAAAACAAGGCCGTGTTTATTGAGCGCGAAAGAGAAAGAAGGGCAAGCTTAATCGGTATCATCTTAAGAAAATCGAATCTTCTCGTTATCCTGCGGCTTGGCCGCAGGATAAAGGTACACTTAAATAATAAGCGTAATACCCACTACAACGACAATAAACAAAGTATATGCCTGCATTAACCCTCGCCATAGTGCAGGTGCAGACTTTAACTCCATAAACACATCAATTATTTGCTGGTTTTTAATTAAAACGGTAAGCAACACCAAAAATACTAATAAGCCCTGAGGCATATCAACAGTACCTAATGCAGCAGAAATTAGTGTAAGTGCGATTAGTAAAACCCATGTGCCAGCAAGCTGTTTACCACTTAATTGCATTATTGCCTCGATTACTATTGGATAACATATATTAGAGGAAACAGAACGACCCAAACCATATCAACCATGTGCCAATAGGAGGCTCCAGTTTCTACCCCTGTAATATCGTCATCATAGCCTCCCTTTTTAGCCTTATTGGCTACTGCTATCAATATCACTATCCCCATCAAGACATGCATAAAATGAAAGAATGTGATGAAAAAATAAAGGGTATAAAAAAGGTTGGTCCTCAAATTATAGCCAAGGGCCATTAACTCCTGGTACTCCATAAATTTTGTAACGAGGTAAATAGATGCAATAGCTATCCCCATCCAAATCCATTGAGCCGATTTCTTTAATTGCCCTTTTGAGGCAAAAAGCACCGCTTTAGCAACAAAATAACTACTCGTGATCAATGATAATGTATTAATCAGCCCCATTAACGGATGAAGTGTTTGTTGCCCTTCAGCAAACATTTGAACATTCATCGATTTTGAAACAGAAAACATTAAAAATAATGCTGCAAAAACAGTTAATTCAGCCAAAATAAAAATCCAAATCGCCAAGTCACCCGGTAGGCGTTTTTGGTTAACAGTTTGCGTATTCAAAAAAATCCCCTTTATTGGGTTAAATTTACATATAAACGTGGCAATTCATTAGGTAACTGTTGTGGGTCTTTTATTACGACAAAGGCATTATTACCAAAAATATAGGGAAGATATTCATCAGCTTCATCATCTATTGTTACGCAAAAGGGCTGTAAGCCAAGACGCTTAGCCTCAATTATTGCCATACGCGTATCTTCTATTCCATATCGTCCTTCATAACAATCTAAATCATTAGGCTTACCATCGGTTAGTATTAACAGTACTCTTTGTTGGCTTTTCTCATTTTCAAGTATCTTGGTTGCTTGCCTTATTGCAGCCCCCATACGCGTATAGTAACCGGGCTTGAGAGCCTGTATGCGCCCTCTTACAACATCACCATAACGCTCATTAAAATTTTTGATCATGTTAAAGCGAACATGATTACGACGACGTGATGAGAACCCATAAAGTGAGAAACGGTCTCCCGTTGCAGAAAGCGCTTCTGAAAATAATTGCAAGCTGTCATGAATTACATCAATTACACGCTGGTCATTATTAATATAAGTGTCAGTTGAAAGTGATAAGTCAGCCAGCATTAAGCAAGACAAGTCTCTGACCTGGTTCGAAAAAGACCGATAGAGCCTAGGATCACTACTCACTTGTCCCTGACTGCGCTGGCTGCAGAAATCCTGCCAGGCATCCATATCAATCTCTTCACCATCAACCTGTCGATTAGTCCAACTTCTAACAGGTTTTAAGTTATTAAACTGTCGACGAACTTTTACGGCACTCGCTCTTAAATGCGCTGGAAGCTCTGCCGGTGCAGCATCTTCGGCAATAACAGGTAATAAACAACAATAGTCTTCATAATAACTATTTTTCCGATAATCCCATTCAGGTAACAAAATTCCATCACCTAAAATAAGATCATCGTTATCTGCAGAAGGAAGATCTAAATCAAATTTAATACTTGAGGACGCGGCTTTACGGTCTCTTGAAAGGCTTAGCACATCAAGGTCATCCGCTACACTTTCAGCATCTTCTTCCTTTGTGTCATCACCCGCTCTGTCAACTGGCACATACTCAGTCCACGAAAAAAGGTTTTCAAGACGAAACACCATTAAACCGGTGTTTTTATCATAAGAGTCTTCACGTTCTGCTTTTTTACGTTTACTTTTGCGTTTGCCTGTTTTGCTCTCAGAGCTATCTGCATCAGGGTCATCTGCGATCATACCGCCAACATCACCTTTATTGGCTCCAGATGGATACAGCCATAGGTATACAGGCATTGGGGCATATTTAGAGGGGGGTAAAAAACCTTCTGAGCCTGGGTCAAGAATCGCTCGCTGTATCGCCTTTTCCTGAATAGCATCATCAGTGCTAAGCTGGTCAAGGCTAGGACGCAAACGAACAAAAGCTTTGGCTAGTTCATGATAAGTATTATGTAAACCAAAAAACTTAGCCAGAACAGAAGCTGTTAGTCGTTGGTTGTCTACAAACCAGTTTGCAAATTCATCACTTTGCTGAGAGGCCAGTGCACTCAGCCAAATATAAAGTTTACGGTTTAATTCTTTATCTGGAAAAAGCGCAAGACGCTCAGGTAACCTTAATGTTTCACCATCTTTCCATGCAAGCTCTACTTGATTATTAGAGCCAGCTACTTTTTGCAGAAAGGTTCGGCGGGTATAGTAATCACGCGGAGAAGCAGGCTCTATTCTTAAGCCTGGATCGCCACCTAAAGCACGAAAAAGAATACTTAAAGTTAGTTGATTTTCTTTTAAATAAACGGCAGCCTCGGGAAAATCGGTACGCGCTTTACGAGTAATGAACTCATGCCACTTAACGCCTACATATTCTTCCATTTGATTTTCCTGCTTTTATTCAATAATCTCAAGAAGCGTAATTTGTCATTTTTTGCTTATAACATCCTTGATATAAGACAGGCTCTACGTTCAATTACTAATCGCTCCCCCTATTTCTTACTTTTTACCTTAGGCGTTTCTATGTTAACCATAGGAATCAACGAAGTTTGCTTAGATTGCCTTCCTTCATTCCAGCCAAGCAGACTACCGTCTGGGTTATCTTTTTGCACTTCAACGCACGCACTAATACATTGTGCACACTGCGTACAGGTAAATTTACTACGCTTAAAACCCCTTACGGGTAGTCGCATAGGGCAGGCTTCTTCGCAATCTTTATCACAACCTTTACATAAAGAAGCTCGATCACGGTCAAATTCTACTACCATCGAACGAGGGTTCATCATCCAAAATAAGCTTTGGAACACCCCTACAGCACAACCATATTTACAAAACAAATGTCGTGCAAAAACAAAATCAACAGTGAATGCCAGTGTCGCAACACATAAAAAAGCAGTCTCACCAATAGAAAGATTAAAATGAACAAGATCTGTATAGAGAGGAATGGGCGGTAACAAATAAGAAAGCAAACCTAAGGCCCAAGTAAAAGCTATGACAACACTAACACCAACAATAACAAACCAATCTAAAATACCTCCTTTTACAATAGCGTCAGACGGAACCTCCTCCCACAATGTCACTCTGCCCGTGCGTTTTTTCATTATATCATTAACCATTTCTACAACTGAAAAATGCGGACAAAGCCAGCCACAATAAATTCGCCCCCAGCGCCAAAATATAAAAATACCGCTGCCAATAATAACGACAATAGGCAGAACAAACCTGAATAAAACCCGAAGACCGGTTTCAAGTGGTGTACTACTCATAACCCAATCTGTCGAAAGGTCTAAACTGAGGGCCTGACCCAACACAACAAAGTGTGTTTCAGTAAGATCAAAACGAAATAGATCTAATACTGGAGCAAGCAAAAACAGAAAGAAAAATGCGGTACGTGTTATTAAGCGGTTTCGCTGGAAATTTTTCATCATTGATCACTACATATAGACAATGAAATTATATTAAAAGATTAAAATCATTTTAAATAAAAAGCCACAAACAAAAAAGGTGACCTTCAAACAAATGTTATCCGGTCACCTTCTTTTCTAGCTTATTACCATTTAGCTAATAGCTAGCTCTTCTATCCCTTAGTCAGCAATCACAACCTCATCACCCTTCACAAAGAAGCTGGCAATGTAAGTTAATAGACCAATAAAGAATACAACACCTGAAGCTTCACGCAACCAGTAGAACATGGCGATATTATCTTGCGTCGCCATAAATGACAGCGCTTCACCAGATTCAGGAATACGTTGCATCCATATCTGCAAGATACCTGCTGCAGACAAGAATAATGTGATGAATACCATAGCAATAGTCATCAACCAGAAGCTCCACATTTCAAGCGTTTGTGCCTGGCGAGAGTTTCCGTTTGGACGTCCACGCATAATAGGCATTGCGTAAGAGATCATAGTGATTACGATCATTACATAAGCGCCATAGAATGCCATGTGTCCGTGTGCAGCCGTTACCTGAGTACCGTGCGTGTAGTAATTGATTGGTGCTAATGTGTGTAGGAAACCCCATACACCTGCGCCCAAGAAAGCCATTACAGCACAACCTAACGCCCAAAGTGTTGCAGCACGATTCGGGTGTTCACGACGACGACGGCTTACCATATTAAATGCAAACACAGTCATCATGAAGAATGGAATTGGCTCAAGTGCAGAGAATATAGAACCAAGGTACATCCAGTACTCAGGTGGACCAATCCAGAAGAAGTGGTGACCTGTACCGATAATACCTGTGATCAATGCCATCGCAATGATGATATATAACCACTTTTCAATAACTTCACGATCAACACCTGTTACTTTGATCAATACAAAGGCAAGCATAGCGCCCATGATCAATTCCCATACACCTTCAACCCATAGATGAACTACCCACCACCAGAAATACTTATCTAGCGCAAGGTTCTCAGGATTATAGAAAGAGAACAAGAAGAACAGAGCCAAGCCCATCAGACCCGTCATCATTACAATACTGATAACCGTCTTACGCCCTTTCAACATAGTCATTCCAATGTTGAATAGGAAACCTAAAGCAACAATAACCACACCCACTTTAGTGATGGTCGGCATTTCAAGGAACTCACGTCCCATGGTTGGTAATAAATCGTTACCAGTAATTTCTGCTAATGTCGCATAAGGAACTGCAAGATAACCGATTATAGTTAATGTACCGGCTGCAGCAAAAATCCAGAATAGTGCCCAAGCTAACTTAGGACTATAAAGCTCCGTCTCAGACTCTTCAGGTATTAAATAATACGCAGCACCCATAAAGCCGAATAATAGCCAGACAATAAGCAAATTGGTGTGAACCATACGCGCTACATTGAAAGGAATCTCAGGAAACAAAAAGTCCCCGACCACATACTGTAAGCCGATAATCAAACCAAATACGATTTGACCAACGAACAGTGCAAGGGCAAAAATGAAGTACGGCTTTGCGACCGCTTGTGATTGATATTTCATTATGCTCTCCTTAACCTTCTATGTTTGGCGGCCAGTCATTAGTGTTGATACCAGCAGCATACTTAAGGAATGCAGCCAGATCTTCTAATTCCTGATCATTCAGGTTAAATTGAGGCATTTGTCTGCGCCCGGGGACATTGGTAGGCATCGCATTCATCCAACCTTTGAAGAAACCGACGAATGCTTCATCTGATATTTCTCCTCCACGACGTTGGTACACATTACCTAGCTCTGGTGCAAAATAAGCACCTTCACCAAACAAGGTATGACAACCTAAACAGTTATTTTCTTCCCAAAGCATTTTGCCATTCGCAACGGATTCCGTAAGATTTTCACGGTTATCGCGCTCAGGCAACGCTTGTATAGTGTCGAACGTTAGACCTAGAAACAATAGAAAGAAGAATGCACTTCCCCCCAAATATATGTTCCTGGCCATGCTCTTGGTAAAGCGCTCAGCCATTTCGATGCTCTCCTTCATTATTAGCAATTACTGTCAGCAATTGAGTGCATGCTAAAGGTACTCGTTCACAGAGTAAAACCTCTTGATTTTGGTCAAACTTTTATTTCGAAAATGAATATTAAAGTTGAAAAAATACTTGATTATTAAGAAGGCTGTACTACCGCCTTTTATATAAAGTAAATATTTTTATGTTTTATACTTCCTAAATAGTTCTACTAACACCATATCGGTATTGCTTTTTTAACTCGGTGATTTTTTCTTGATTCGTATCAAGGTTTGTATTTGGCCAGAAGAATAACTTAGACGCTGACAATTAGTCCTTGAAGGGAGACGTCATCAATGAGAAAAACTCTTAAACTTGGAAAGCTAGCAGCAGCAGTCACTCTGACTACCGCAGCACTTTCTGGCAGCACTGGAGCTCTTGCAGCTTCTCAACCAACCCTAAGCGAAGCTGACTTCGAAAAAGCTAAAACTCTTTACTTCCAGCGTTGTGCTGGTTGTCACGGTGTTTTACGTAAAGGCGCAACAGGTAAAAACCTTGAGCCTAAGAACACTCTAAAGAGTGGTCAGAAAAAGCTAGAGAAGATCATCGCTTACGGTACTGAAGGCGGCATGAACAACTTCGACGATATCTTCTCTAAAGAAGAAATCTCGACAATTGCTACCTACATTCAGATGGAGCCTCCAGTTCCACCTGAAATGTCACTACAGATGATGAAAGATCGCACCAAAGAATATATTGCGCCTAAAGATTACCCAACCAAGCCTCTTCATGGCCGTAACTGGGAAAACTTTTTCGTAGTTATCGAACGTGACGCTGGTAAAGCAGCCATCATCGACGGCGACAAGCATGAAATTGTTGCTCACATCGATACAGGTTATGCAGTACACGTAATCAAAGGAACAGAGCACCACAAAAAAGACGAAGCGAAAGACGTAGGTCGTTTCTGGTACACCATTGGTCGTGACGGTAAAGTTAACAAAATCGATTTATGGCAAACACCAGACAAGATGCTTGTAGCTGAAACTCAAATGGCATATGACGCACGTGATATCGCGGTATCAGGTGACGGTAAATATGTTATTGCAGGCGGTTACTGGCCTCCACACTTCGTTATCATGGACGCTGAAACACTTGAACCATTAAAAGTTGTTTCTTCACGTGGTGTTAACGTTGATGGTGAATACGTTAACGAAGCACGAGTAGCTGCAATCTACACCACACCTAATGAGCCAACCTGGATGGTTGCCATTAAAGAATTAGGTCAAATGTGGCAGGTTGATTACAGTGATATTGAAAACTTGCGTATCGATCAAATCGATTCAGCTAAGTTCCTTCACGATGGATTCTTCGATCCAACAGGTCGTTACTTCCAAATCGCAGCAAACGCCTCTAACAAGATGGTTGTTGTAGATACTAAGGAACGTAAGCTTGAGAAGATGATTGACGTTGCTAAGCTTCCTCACCCTGGTCCAGGCGCAAACTGGATTGATGAGAAGTGTGGTCCTGTAGGTGGAACAACTCACCTTGGTATCGGCGAAATCTCTGTTTGGGGTAACGATCCAATTGGTCACCCTGATCAAGCATGGAAGTTATGCTACACCGTTGAAACTGACGGCGCAGGCGCGTTCATCCGTACTCACCCAGACTCACAATACGTTTGGGCTGACCAGTTGAAGCACCCAGAGCCAGAAGTTCAGCAAAGTGTTCAGGTTATCGACAAGAAGACACACAAAATTGTTAAGACAATTCGTGTGACTGAAGAAGAAGGTAAAGCTGCACTTCACATGGAGTTCAACAAAGACGGAACTGAAGTTTGGGTATCTGTATGGAATCGTTCAGATAACAAGAACCCAACGGGTGAAATCGTAGTTTATGATGCGAAGACTCTTAAAGAGATCAAGCGCATTAAAGGTCTGACTACACCAACAGGTAAGTTCAACGTTTACAACAGAGCTAACCACAAAACCTAGCAATAGGCTTTGGTAGTGCTACTCTTCGGGTAGCACTATTGTTTAAGTAGCAAGATTTAAGCAACACGTTTTATGTACAACAATGTGGCAGCCATGACTTTCATGCCTGCCATATTTTTAAAAAAGCTACATTAAGAAGCTATAAAAAAGAAAAGAACGCTAGAGCAACCTGGTTGGAGCAAGCACGATGAAAAATAAGTCCTGGCTACAGGAACTATTGTCTAAAAAAATTATTATGGGAACCACCATAGGGGCTGCACTTGTCTTTATGGCTGTTGGTGTTATTTTTTGGGGCGGTTTTAACTGGACCCTCGAAATGACCAATACCGAACAATTCTGTATCTCTTGCCATGAAATGGAAGAGAACGTCTACAAAGAATACCAACAAACCGTTCACTACAGTAACCGCTCAGGTGTTCGTGCAACCTGCCCTGATTGCCACGTACCTAAAGACTGGATACACAAAATTCAGCGTAAAATTCAGGCATCAAACGAAGTTTTACACAAAATTCTTGGGACAATTGATACACCTGAGAAATTTGATGGGAAACGTTTGGAGCTGGCTAAACACGAATGGGAACGAATGAAAAAGTCCGACTCTCGTGAATGCCGTAACTGTCACGACTTTGAATCTATGCACCAGAACTCACAAAAACCACGAGCATTAAAGCAGCATACCGCCGCTATTCGTGAAGGTAATACTTGCATAGACTGCCACAAAGGTATTGCTCACAAGGACGTTAGACATCTACTAACAGATGAAGAACTAGAAGAACTAGAAGCACCTAACCCAGAACAGGCCAAGCCAAATGCTACACTGCATCTTTTTGAAAAAGATATTATTGCAGCAGAAAAGGCCAAACAAACTAAGTTAGATGAAAAAGCAGCCAAAGCAGCACAAAAAGAAGCGGCAGCTAAACAAGCAGCAGCGACTCCGGCAGCAACAAACACTTCTGAGGCAGCTACATCATCAACCTCTTCAAGTAATGTAAACTGGGCTGCAGCACCAGAAAGAGAAATCAACCTCTTCTACCCAGGCACCGCCTCTATTGAATGGATTCACGGCCGCGATCACGGCGGTAAGCGCGCATTTACAAAAGGTGAACGTTGTGTTGACTGTCACGATAGTGAAGCTGTAGATATCGGTGCAAAAATCGTAAGCGGTGAAGTACTTGAAGAAAATGTTATCCCAGGTAAACGTGGAAGCATTCCGGTTACTGTTCAGGCGACATATGACAGCGAAAACCTATACATGAAATTTAGCTTCCCTGAAACGCAACACGCCCCTGTGCCTTTTGCTGATGGAGGCAAAATGGATGCAGAAAACCAAATCAAACTTGCTCTAATGATTGGTACTGACGATGTTGAATTTGCAGATCGATCTGGCTGCTGGGGAAGTTGTCACGATGACGTGAAAAATATGCCTGGCGAAGTTGATGACGCTACAGTCAAAGCTTATGCAGACTCTTCACGCTTAGACACATCTGGCGGCATTACTAAGTACCTTTCAGAAAGCCGTACCAAAGTTGAATTAAAAGGTAAGCGTGGTAAGAAGCTGGGAGGCTGGGATAAACTTAAATCTGAAGATGAAATTAAGGCAGCACTTGAAGGTAAGGACTTCCTTGATTTAATCCGCTTCCAGGCAGGTACAGGCATTGTTGAAGATGGCTATCTACTAGATGAGCGAAAAATGCTTGGTGGGCAGGGGGCAGAATTTACTTCTAACCTTACCGACGGAACCTGGACTATTGAAATGAAGCGTAAACTGGTATCTGATAAAGCAGGCGACATCAGCTTAGATACTGCCAATGTTTATAACTTCGGTTTTGCTATCCATGACGACTACAGCAACTCTCGCTTCCACCATGTATCACTAGGCTATCGCTTAGGTTTTGATAAGGATGAAGAAGGTATAGAGATCAACGCGACTAAGCAGTAAACACGCGCTGAAAAAACCAAAGCCACCCAACCGGGTGGCTTTTTTATTTAAATCCCTCAACCCATGCAGGAAAAATACTCATTCTTTTATCCCTCCTGTTTGCACGTTCCAAAGAAATCAATGCTTTTTTGCATGCATGTTTTTTCACCTCCGAAAGCGCTTTTTTTACCCTGATCTCACCAATATTTAACTCATCACTTTCTGCAACAATAATTAACTTATTAGCAGTTAACCAGCGTCTGGCCAGCGGCCCAGGCAAAGCCGCTGAAAATACATCACCATGAAGAAGTAAAGCGATAGCGCCCTCATAACCACCTGTCTCATAAATATCTTTATTAACAAGCTCAGTGTTCGCCTCACTATATAATTTTTGTACCCTCTCCCAACCAAGATAGGATGACTTTGAAATAACACTCAAACGCTCACCCTCAATAGAATTCAGGTCTTTTATTCCAGTACTAGCCTTAACCAGAACAGCACTAGTTAAAGGGTAGTTTTTATATGTTCTTACCTGCACTAAGGGTTCATATTTTTTTTCATCAATAAGCATACCTAATAGAGGTTTTGCCGAGAAACTCAGGCTACTTCCATTTATATCATCCTTAACAAAACTCACTTTTACATCACAATCACTTTCAGACATGTACGCTTCAAAACTAAGCTTAGCTTTAGATGATTGCGCCCCTCCCTCTCCCACCATAAGCTTAAACGACAAGGGCTCAGAGCTCACCCCCATTGAAGCAAGCAAAGGTAATAACAAAATACTTTTACGATAATTTAAGCGTCTTTTCATTTTCTCAACCAAGTAGTTATTGAGCTTTGTCAAAATAGTTAATAAGTTTTGCGAAAATAGCCAACAATGCAAAGCCCTATGTTGACCACCATCAAGCTAAAACCAAGAATGCTGTGGCAATATTATTACAAAGTGATAGGTCATCAGCGCATTAGGCTAAACTTAATCTAACTACACTTAGCTACTTACCAGAATAACGGAGCCACTGATGAGAAAAATCACCTTATTATTAATTTGTTTAATGTTTCCTTTTACAGCGATTGCCAGTGATGTATCAAATGTAAGCATCAAAAAGTTTAAGTTTATTCCACAAGAAATAACCGTTAAAAAAGGAAGCACTGTTCGCTGGACAAACAATGAAAAAAGACAGTACCACAGCGTATGGTTTGAAGTAAGTGGAGACCCGGAGCCTGAATACTTTTTCCCTGAAGAGTTCTATGAAAGAGAATTCAAACAAACAGGTACATTTCCATATCGTTGTGGGCCACACCCCGAAATGATCGGCACAGTAATCGTGACAGACTAAAACCGTTACAAGCGAAAAGAGAGCGGCAACATTATGAGCGAGCAGTTAAGCACAAATAAAATCCCCCTTCAGATGACTGTGGCGATTTCTTTTATAGCCCTTGTAGCTATGTTTATGCTTATTAGCCAACAAAGTTTTGCCAGTGGAAAGGTCACACCTGAAAGAGCTGAAGAGTTAACTCATATGCTTTTACATGACTGCGGTTCATGTCACGGCATGACCCTCAAAGGCGGACTTGGCCCCTCTCTTTTACCTGAACAATTTAAAGATAAAAATGCTGATTATATAAAATATACCATCCTTCATGGTCGCAACGGCACGCCTATGCCGCCATGGAAAAGCATCATCAGCGAAGATGATGCAGAGTGGTTAGCAGAGTTTTTACTATCAGGCCGTATTACCCAGTTAAGTAAATAAACAAACCATCGCTCGCCTTGGAAATATTATGAGATTCAACCTGAAAATAGTTAGCCTGATCACAACCCTGTCACTATCAGTACTTATAAGCGGCTGTGCAGTAACAAATACAACTGACCACATTGTAACCACATACAAAGCCAGCGGAGACCTAGGTACGATTATCGAACGCGCAGATGGTGCAGTCAGCATAGTCAATACCACTCAACGTTCAGTTGAAGGGCGCGTAGAGGGTTTAGGTGACCTTTCTCATGCTTCTATCGTTTACTCAAGAGATGAGCAGTTTGCTTATGTATTCGGTCGTGATGGCGGCTTAACTAAAGTTGATATTCTTAATCAAAAAATTGAAAAACGCATACTCCAGTCAGGCAATAGTATTGGAGGAGCCATTTCCCAAGACGGTAAGCTAGTGGCTGTATCTAACTATACCCCCGGTGGCGTTAAAGTATTTAATGCGGAAACCTTGGAATTAGTAGCAGACATCCCTGCACTTTATACCAGTGAAAGCGGTGAACAAAAACAATCAAAAACCATTGGTCTTGTTGACGCCCCTGGGCAGCGCTTTGTATTTAGCTTATTTGACGGTAACGAAACATGGATTGCGGACTTCTCAAGTGATGATGAAAGCATCAACACACAACCTAAAATCACCAAGCTCAAAAACATAGGCAAGCAACCCTATGATGCTCTCATCTCTCCAGACGGACGTTACTACATTGCAGGTTTATTCGGCGAAGACGGCTTAGCACTGATTGATTTATGGCATCCGGAAAAAGGCTCTAAGCACATCCTACCCAATTACGGTAAAGGCGAAGCACGACTTCCAGTCTATAAAATGCCACATTTAGAAGGCTGGGCAGTTGCTGGCAACCTTGCCTTTGTACCGGCTGTTGGTCACCACAGTGTATTAGTTATTGATATGAGCACATGGAAGCAAGTAGCTGAGATTCCTGTATATGGTCAACCGGTATTCGTTATGTCTCGCCCTGATGGTCGTGAAATCTGGGTAAATTTTGCATTCCCAAAAAACGACACACTACAGGTTATTGATGCCGAGTCACTTAAACTCCAAAAGACATTAAAACCGGGTAAAGCAGTGCTTCATATGGAGTTCACCCCTCGTGGTGAAGAAGTTTGGGTATCAGTAAGAGATGAAGATACAGTGAAGATTTATAACACCGCTACACATAAAGAAATCGCATCACTTAAGGCACAAAAGCCCAGTGGAATATTCTTCACATCCAGGGCGCATCAGACCGGTTTGTAAAAACAGATTTGTAAAAGACAGGTTTAAAAGACAATGAATAAACTGAGCCAGCAAATTATAGATCGCTACCAGAAAGGTTTTCCACTCTCACCCTCCCCATTCAAAGTAATGGCGGATGAGCTTGAGGTTTCTGAGCAAGAAGTCATAGATTGTGTTGAATCACTTCAACAAACAGATGTTGTTTCTCGTGTTGGCCCAGTATTTAATCATAAAAAAGCAGGGGCAAGTACTTTAGCGGCTATAGCTGTACCTGAAGGATTGCTTGGTGATGTAGCTGAAATGGTTAATGAATTTAAAGAGGTCAATCATAACTATGCCAGAGAACATCAGTACAACCTCTGGTTTGTAGTAACCGCTACAGATGACAAACATTTAGAACAGACCTTATGGTCTATCAGAAAAAAAACAGGCTACCCCATTTTGAATTTACCAATGGAAAAATCCTACCATATAGACCTTGGGTTTAAGTTGAACTGGAGTTAATGCGATGTCCACCTCTCTAAACGACAACCAACAACAAGCCCTTAAGTGTGCAATTCAAGAAGGGTTACCCATAGACGCACGGCCTTATCTTGTATTAGCCAATATAATCGGCGGCACTGAAGAAGGTGTTATTCGTTGCATTGAAGAATGGATTGAAAGTGGTTTAATTAAACGGTTTGGGCTGGTCATTAAACATCATAATGTTGGCTACTCATCAAACGCTATGGTGGTCTGGAATGTTTCAGATGATGTTGTTGATGAATTGGGCGAGCAAATAAAACAATCGGGGCTGGTTTCACTTTGCTACCGAAGACCTAGAAGGCTGCCAGACTGGAATTACAATTTGTTCTGCATGATTCACGGTAAAAACAGAGATCAAGTATTAAGCCAGCTTGAAAAACTTATTAAGTCCTGCCATCTAAAAAATGTGGAGCATGATATTTTGTTTAGCTATAAACAGTTCAAGCAATGTGGTGGACGCTATCATAAGATGGAAAACCAGAGCATGAAAAAGGCAAGCAACCATGGATGAGATTGACCGCAAAATAATCAATCAATTACAACGGGGCTTCCCTATCTGCGAGCAACCTTATCAAGAAGCAGCAGAGTCTATAGGTATCAGCGAATCAGAGCTCATTCAACGTATTGAAGCACTCCTGAAGGATAAAACCCTCACACGCTTTGGCCCCATGTATCAAATAGAAAAGGCAGGTGGCGCATTTACATTGGCCGCCATGAAAATCCCTGAAGATGTATTTGATAAAGTAGCCGAACAGGTTAATCAATTTCCTGAAATAGCCCATAACTATGAGCGCACCCACGAACTCAACATGTGGTTTGTTTTAGGCACCGAAAGCCCTGAAGAAATTGCCTCTGTTATTAAAAATATAGAAGAAGCCACAGGTTATAAAGTTTACAACATGCCTAAACTTGAAGAGTATTTTGTTGGACTCTTCTTTAAGGTATAAGGATCCCCTCATGAGCGAAAAATTTACCCCAAGCGAACTTGATAGAAAACTTATTGTTGCGACCCAGGAAGGCCTCCCCCTTACACCCCGCCCCTATCACGATATAGCTGAGAAGCTTGGTGTAAGTCCCGATGAAGTAATCGCTCGCATGCAACGCATGAAAGATGCTGGCGTCATTCGCCGCATTGCTGTAGTTCCAGACCATTACAAACTAGGCTACACATTAAACGGCATGACCGTATGGGATGTACCTGATGACATGATTCAGGATCTAGGCAAAAAGCTTGGATCAATGGACTTTGTAAGCCATTGCTACCACAGGCCTCGCCACCCACCTCTATGGAATTACAATTTGTTTGCTATGGTTCATGGTCGCACTCAAGAGGAAGTAGACGCTCATATACAAGCTATTGTTGAATTACTAGGCGAACACAACAGGGGAAATGAAGTATTATTCAGCAAGCGAATTCTTAAAAAAACAGGACTTAGAATTAGAAAGTAGCCTCTATTTTCTTGCGCAAGGTCAAGGTCGAAAAATACCGATTTCGTAATATGGTCTAACACAAAAAAAGAGACCTTATTTATGTTCCGTATTACACAATATATGCAGACATTGCTTAATCCAAGCCCTGTTGGCCCAGCAAGAAAACCGCCAGGTCCTGTTGTAATATGGAACCTTATCAGGCGCTGCAATCTAACCTGCAAACACTGCTATTCTATTTCTGCAGATACTGACTTCAAGGGAGAACTATCCACTGAAGAAGTGTACACAGTGATGGATGACCTCAAAGGCTTTAAGGTTCCTGTATTAATTCTATCCGGTGGTGAGCCACTCCTAAGGCCCGATATTTTTGATGTATCAAAACGCGCCAAAGCAATGGGGTTTTATGTTGGTTTATCAACAAACGGAACACTCATCACCGAAGAGAATATCAAGAAAATTGCTGAAATCGGGTACGATTATGTCGGCATCAGCCTTGACGGCATAAAAGAAACCCATGACGAATTCCGTCAGAAAAAAGGCTCTTTTGACGCTTCACTCCATGCAGTTAAATTATGTAAACAGCATGGCATTAAAGTGGGTATTCGCTTTACGTTAACGCAGCATAATAGCCACGAACTACCTCAATTGCTCGACTTGATGGACGAGCATGACATTGATAAATTCTACCTATCACATCTTAACTATGCCGGTCGTGGTAACCGCAACAGAAAGACCGATGCATTCCATAAAACCACCCGTGATGCACTTGACCTTTTATTTGAGCGTTGCTGGTCAGAGCTTAAGCGCGGCATAGTAAAAGAATATGTTACAGGCAATAACGATGCTGACGGCCCTTACATGCTTCAGTGGGCCGAAAAAAATACACCCAGTGAGGTAGCTGCGCTAACTCAACGTCTGGAAAACTGGGGGGGTAACTCCTCTGGCGTAAACATTTCCAATATCGACAATTTGGGTAACGTTCACCCTGATACATTCTGGTGGAATTACACCCTTGGCAATGTTAGGCAAAAACCTTTCTCAGAAATTTGGAGTAAGCCTAACGATGAGCTGATGGATGGTTTCCGTCAACATCCACGCCCAGTGAAAGGTCGTTGTGCTGAATGCCAGTTCCTTAAAATATGCGGTGGAAACACTCGCGTAAGAGCATACCAGCTAACAGATGATGCATGGGCTGAAGACCCAGCCTGTTATTTAAGCAACGAGGAAATTGGTATTAAGGATGACGATGATGATCGTTTAGACATGCCTTATAACGACCAAACACCTGATAAGTTAATCCCTGTTACAAGGCAACAATAGTAAACAACAATAGCAGACAACAATAGCAGACAACAATAAACAGAGTCGCCTGATAACCCAGGTTATGGAGAGAGCAATGGTAGATCAAACCAGCGAAGTAAAAGCCCTCATGGGAAACTGCGCCAGCAATACCCCTTTACAAGCAGGCGAAGTGGCTCTGATTGGTGCAGGCCCTGGCGACCCGGAATTACTAACATTACGCGCCCTGCGTTTAATGAGAGAAGCCGATGTAGTGGTTTATGACAAGCTTGTTAGTGAAGCCATCATGGAAATGGTACCACCTGAAACCGACAAAATATTCGTCGGCAAAACAGCCAATAACCACACACTCCCTCAAGATGATATTAATACTTTGTTGGTTAAGTTATCTCAGGAAAATAAACGTGTTGTACGCCTCAAGGGCGGAGATCCTTATATTTTCGGCAGAGGCGGAGAAGAAATTCAAACACTACTAGGCTCAGATGTACCTTGCAGAGTTGTGCCAGGTATTACTGCTGCATCGGGCTGCTCTACTTACGCAGGCATTCCCCTCACCCACCGCGACCATGCTCAAAGCTGTACCTTTGTTACAGGCCACCTGAAATCAGGGAACCTGGTACTGCCTTGGAAAAATCTGGCTCAACCCAACCAAACCGTTGTTTTCTACATGGGCCTTCAAAGCATTGAAGTAATTAGCAGGGAATTGCAAGCTCACGGCATGTCAGGTGACATGCCTGCAGCACTGGTTGAACAGGGAACAACTCCTAACCAACGAGTATTTACAGGCACACTTAATACATTGCAACAAAAAGTAGCCGACAAGAATATACAGACACCGACCTTAATTATTATCGGTACGGTAGTTAACGCATTTAATGACGAACAACGAAAAATCATATCTAGCAACAATAATGTTGTTCAGTTTGCATCAGGGGTTTAATGAATGAGAGCCAAAGCAACAATCCGCGCTTTGAATGTAACAGTAAGCCTACTTTTATCAGCTCTATCCTTTGGCGTCTCATCAACAGAAATAAACAGCACCGCACAACACAACAGCAAAGAGCTTTATAAAACCCATTGCGCAGAATGCCATGGTGCCACACGGACAGGCATTATGGGACCCGCCCTATTACCCGAAAACCTATCTCGCTTAAGAAAAAACAAAGCCGTCACCGTCATTAAAAATGGTCGTACAGCGACTCAAATGCCAGCCTTTAAAGAGGTTTTAAATGACCAGCAAATCTCATCTATTGCGGAATACATTAAAACTAAACCTGAAGTACAACCCAGCTGGATTAAGGAAGATATAAAGAAATCACATATTATCTACCACCCCAATGGCAGCCTACCAGATAAGCCTAAATTTAAAGCAGACCTTCAAAACCTCTTTATCGTAGTAGAGCTGGGAGATCATTCCGCCACACTATTGAATGGCGATACCTTTGAGCCGATTCATAGACTAAAAACACGCTTCGCCCTTCATGGAGGCCCTAAATACTCCCCTGATGGTCGCTATGTATATTTCGCATCCCGCGATGGATGGATTAGCAAATATGACATTTATAATCTGGAGTTTGTAGCAGAAATACGTGTCGCTATTAACACTCGAAACCTTGCGATATCCAAAGATGGCAAGTATGCCATGGTAGCTAACTACCTGCCCCAGACCTTGGTACTTCTTGATACTGAAAACCTCAAACCAGTTAAAGTATTTGATGTTAAAAATGATAAAGGTGATACATCGAGAGTAGCTGCAGTGTATACCGCACCACCAAGAAACAGCTTTATCGCAGCATTAAAAGATTTTAAAGAAGTATGGGAAATACCTTACGATCAAGCTGAATTAAAAGTAAGAAAAATTCCGGTAGATGATTATCTTGATGATTTCTTTTTTGACCAGTCATATAAACACCTTATTGGCGCTTCTAGAGACTCAAAAGATGGTCAGGTTATAGACCTAGCACTAGGTAAAAAGATCAAAACAATTGACTTGGCAGGCATGCCTCACCTCGGATCTGGAATCACTTGGGAGTATCAGGGAAAAACGGTAATGGCGACACCCAACCTAAAAGATGGTCAGGTATCTGTTATTGATATGACCTCCTGGGAAGTCATCAAGCGAATCGAAACCAAAGGTCCGGGTTTCTTTATGAGAAGTCATAAAAACTCCAGGTACGCCTTCGTAGATGTATTCTTTGGCCCTAACAAAGACCTTATGCATGTTATCGACAAAGAAACTCTGGATATCGTAAAAACACTTAAACCCATTCCCGGAAAAACCGCTGCCCATATTGAATTTACTAAAAATGGCAGTCATGCATTAATGAGTATTTGGGAAAACGATGGCGCATTAATTATTTATGATGCCAAGACGCTTAAAGAGGTGAAACGCCTCCCTATGAAGAAACCATCTGGCAAATATAACGTTCATAATAAAACCAACTATGCCAGTGGGACCAGTCACTAAACCATTCAACGTAAGGTGTGCTACGCGCGCACCCTACGAACCTTGCAACACTTTAAAATTCAGACTATCAATCTATAAATAGCGATAAAACTAACAGGCAAAACAGACCTCCCCCCCCAATTTTCGCAAACGAACATCTCTTTCAGATTTTTAGTGCAGTTACTCTAATTAAAAATTTTGATGCGAACCAAGTCACACTTCATGAAATCACTTTGTTAAATTATGTAAATTAAAAACTTCTGTCATATGTATTCCCTGTTAAAAATGTAGAATCCCGCCACCTAAAACGTTTAGCAATCGAATAATCTATTTAATGGAATAACGGTAGGTATTCGGTGAAACACAATCAACAATTTATAAATCATAATAAACAGCAGGAACGCTATGAAAAATACAAAAAACTCAGTTGTTAAGAAAAGTCTAAAAGGAAAGAATGTTCTTATTACTGGTTGTACTGGTTTTTTGGGCAAGGTATTACTAGAGAAAATCATAAGATCCGTACCGGACATTGCATCAGTTAACGTACTCGTTAGAGGGAGTTCAAAATACAAAAGCGGTAGAGAACGCTTTGTAAATGAAGTGTTAACTTCTTCAATTTTTGACCATCTAAAGTCAGAAGATCTCGCAGCATTTAATGCATTCTGCGAAACAAAATTAAATGTCGTAACCGGTGAATTAACTGAACCTCAGTTTGGCATAGCGCCTAAAGAGTTTCATGCGCTCGCTAACAAAATTGACCTTATTGTAAATTCAGCAGCCAGCGTTAACTTTCGTGAAGCACTTGATAAAGCATTGAAGATAAATACTTTATGCCTTAACAATGTTGTTGAATTTTCTAAGTTAGGTGATGATATTCCAGTCGTACAGGTTTCTACCTGCTATGTACACGGTTTGAATAAAGGCGATATTTACGAAGAAACTAAGGCGCCTTTCGGAATAAAAATTCCACGTAACGAAAAAGGCCAGTACCTGGTTGAAGGTGTTGTGAGCCTGTTAAAAGATAAAATAAACAATGTGCGCTTCCCCTCTAAAAATGATGAACAACTAACTAAATCATTAGTTGATTTAGGCATTGAAGAAGCTAACAAGTACGGTTGGAATGACACCTATACCTTTACCAAATGGATGGGTGAGCAACTTTTGTTAGAGAAACTTGATGGCAAGTCTCTTGCCATCGTTCGCCCTTCAATTATTGAAAGTACATTGCAAGGCCCAATGCCTGGCTGGATTGAAGGTATTAAAGTAGCCGATGCTATCGTGTTTGCTTATGCTCGTGGAAAAATTGCATTCTTCCCTGCAGACCCTAATGGCGTGATGGATATTATTCCTGCGGATTTAGTAGCAAACAGCATCATTCTTTCAATGGCGAAAGTATTAACATCACCCGGCGAAACCAATATTTACCAGTGCTGTAGCAGTGGATCAAACCCTGCTACAACAGGTGAGCTTAAAGATGCCATGGTTGAAGAGGCACAATCTAATTACAAAGCCTATCCAAAGCTGTTTAAGAACAAAAAGCCAGCTAAAGATTTTACCTTTGTTTCTAAGTCAGTATTCGAAACAGCGATGAAAGCGGTTCAAATGCCACTGGGTCTTTTGCATGACGTTAAGTCCATTTTGGGTAAGGCTGAAGCAAAAAATAAAATGCTCAAGAACATTGATACCGCTTTAACACTATCTACAACATTTTCCTTTTACGGTTTCCCGAAGTACCGTTTCCACAACGGAAAGCTTCTAGCTTTAGCAGAAGAGCTTGGAGAAGAAGTTGATGGTGAGTTTGCAGTTGATGCAAAGTTGATTAACTGGAAAGAGTATTTCAGCAAGAACCACCTTGCGGGTCTTGAGAAATATGCGATTAAAGAAGTTAAAAAAGAATCAGTAAAGAGTAAAAAAGTAGTTAAAAAAGCGGCTTAGTTAGTACCAGAAAATCAGTCATTCCCGCGAAGGCGGGAATCCATGACTCAGAACTAAACCAATGGTTCCCCGCCTTCGCGGGGATGACGGAGTTAAAAATTAGGAAATAAAATATTCTTCTTCGAGGTAGCCCACGCTAAACCAATCAAGCCCCATAGCACAAAGCTTGTATGCACTAGGGTAAAATACATAATAATCCACATCCAACCATTCGGTGTATTCCCCAGTAGCAAGTACAAAGAAACACACCCAGAAGACACTAACCCTCCTCCTAGTAATGACATGAAGAACGTTTGACGAATATGATTCGTCGCTAGTGACGACTTGTCACCACCACCATGCCGTAAAAAAAGTCGTAATAAAAACAGAAAGGATATACCCGGTAAAATCAGTAAATTACAGAGGTACCACCCTTCTGCTTGTTGCGCGAGTGCTTGTTGTTCTTTTTTGTCAGACACAGAACCCCAACGTTTTGAACCACTAGGCTTTGACGAATAAACCTTACGAGAGTTAAGCTTACTCGTCGCCGAAGACGGCATATATCACCTCTGTTAATGCATCAACCGTTGCCTGGTCATCTGTTAAAGGCTCTGCCATCGTTATACGACAGGCTTCTAGCGGTGCAATACCGCTCTTAATCAACTTAGCGGCATAAATAACCAGTCGTGTTGAAGCCGCCTCTTCAAGATCATGATCTTTTAAATTTCTTAGGCTGTTTGCTAATTTAACCAGAACCTTTGCTTTGCTCTCTTCGATTCCGCTTTCTTTCACGACTATCGCTGTTTCAGACTCTTCATCAGGGTAATCAAATCTAAGTGCAACAAATCTTTGTCTCGTACTTGGCTTCATTCCTTTTAATAAGTTCTGATAACCTGGGTTATAAGAAACAACCAACATAAACCCTGGTGCGGCTTCTAAATACTCCCCTGTTCGCTCAATAGGTAACACCCGACGATCATCGGCCAGAGGGTGCAATACAACCGTGGTATCTTTTCGCGCTTCAATAACTTCATCAAGATAACAAATAGCCCCTTCTCTTACTGCTCGGGTTAGAGGGCCATCTTGCCAAAAGGTGCCGTCCTTACCAATTAAATGACGGCCAACCAAGTCTGCGGCGGTAAGATCATCATGACAAGAAACCGTATAAATAGGTCGACCCAGCTTCTCTGCCATGTGCTGTATGAAGCGAGTTTTACCACACCCCGTTGGCCCTTTTATAAGCACAGGTAGTTGATGGTTATACGCATGCTCAAATAGCGCCTCTTCGTTTCCCTGTGCTTGGTAAAAAAGTTCGTCTTTCTGTTTGTTTGGCGTTTCA
>ENA-OSET01000380-OSET01000380.1-sediment-metagenome-genome-assembly--contig:-NODE-380-length-50440-cov-3.875067_pt1 | contig 50440 bp, 46 predicted proteins | sample MGYA00237882_ERZ534229 | MGnify/ENA primary metagenome ERZ534229 (study PRJEB26408, sample SAMN06266212) | sediment metagenome | isolation source: Hudson Canyon methane seep mesocosm | place: USA:Hudson...
ACATCTACTGAATTCAGAACTGCATTTTGTTGCGCTATTTTTAAAGCATCTGCAGAAACATCTATTGCCGAAATAGTTGCATTTACAATATTTTTTGCCAAAGAAATAGGTATACATCCGGTTCCAGTGCCAATATCTAAAATATTTAACTTTGAAACGCCAAAACTTTGTAAAGTTGAAACTTCTTTAATAATCCACTCAACTAATTCCTCTGTTTCTGGTCTCGGAATTAAAGTGTTACCATCCACTAAAAAAGGGTAACCAAAAAATTCAGTTTTACCTATAATATATTGAATAGGTATCTCTTGTTTCAATCTTACTAAAGCACTTTTTAATAATGATAATTTTTCTTCACCAATTTTAAAATTAGGCTTAAGAACTGTATCAATTCTATTTAAGTTGAGATATTCCTCAATCAATAAAAAGAAAAAAGTATCTATTTCTGTCTTGGGGTAAACTGATGAAAGTTCAGTTGAAAAATATATTCTGAATTCTTTTAATATCATATTTCCTTAATCATCCATACATTACAAGAATAGTGGCAAGTATTGCCCATTGGTTTATCTAAATCTTTGAAGCCATATCTTTTATATAATTTTACTGCAGCTTTCATGTAAGGTAAAGTTTCCAAATAACATTTTTCAAAACCGTAATTTTTTGCTTTTTCCAAACAAGTTTCAATTAGTTTAGTGCCCAAACCTTTACCTCTAGCAATTGGCAAAAAGTACATTTTTTGAAGTTCACAAATATTGCCATCAAAATTATCTAACTGAGCAATTCCTGCACCTCCAACAACCTGGTTTTTGTGCTCTACAACAAAATAAACGGCATTTTCTTTTTGGTAGGTTTCAAACATTTTATCAGTTGCTTCATCTTCAAAAGCAGTACCTACTTTCGGTGCACCCATTTCTAGAATTACATTTCTAATAACTTTAGCAAGAGCAATATTATCTTTAACTTTTATTTCTCTTATGATAAAATCTTTACTTGTCATTTATTCCTGTATTTTTGCAATGGCAAGTTACCCAAATTTTCAAAAGTAATTGATGAGAAAAGCATTCTATTTTTTAAGTTTATTTGTATTTTTAAGCAGTTGCAATGTAAATAAAAAACCTGTTTTTATAAAAGTTGATGATCTACAATTTTTAAGTTTTAAAGGTGACACAATACACTTAAAAGCAAATGCTTTTTTTAAGAACCCAAACAATGTTAGTGGAAAAATTGCAACAGATGAGATAAAAGTAATTATGAATGATGAAGAAATTGCTCAAGTTTCCTCAGATGAATTTAAGGTACCTGCACGAAAAGAATTTACAATACCTTTAAAAGTGACTATTCCTTCCAAAATGATTTTTGAAAACAATAAAAATGGAATTTTAGGTGGCTTATTAAATTCAATCTTGAATAAATCTGTTAAAATACAATTTAAAGGAGTTTTAAAATATAAAGTCTTTGGTTTTTCTAGCGATTATCCTGTGGATATTTCTAAAAATATAAAAATAAAACTTTAAACCTTACTCATAAATAAAAATACCCAATATTATCAATCACGAAATTTACATAGAACGTTGTTTACAGATTGCTAAAAATGGAATTGGTATTGCAAGACCAAACCCAAGTGTTGGTGCTGTTATTGTGCATAAACAAAAAATTATAGCTGAAGGATTTACTTCTAAATATGGTGAAAGTCACGCAGAGGTAAATGCTGTTAATGCCGTAAAAGATAAGTCTATTTTAAAGGAAGCTACAATTTATGTAACCTTAGAACCTTGCTCTCATTTTGGTAAAACACCTCCGTGTGCTAACTTATTGGCAAAACATCAATTTAAAAATGTAGTGATTGGTTGTATTGATACCAATACTTTGGTTGCTGGAAAAGGAATTGAAATTTTAAGAAAGTCTGGAATTAATGTTATTGTTGGTATTTTAGAAAAAAAATGCCAAGAACATCATAAACGTTTTTTTACGGTTCAAAATAAAAAACGACCTTATATTATTTTAAAATGGGCTGAAACTACAAATGGCTTTCTAGCTCCTTTGCAAAAAGAAAAGCAATCTCCCATTTGGATTTCTAACAAATATTCAAAACAATTAGTTCATAAATTACGCGCCAACGAGCATGCCATTTTAGTAGGCACAAATACCGTACTTGCTGATAATCCTAAATTAAATGTTAGAAGTTGGTCTGGGAAAAACCCTGTTCGAATTGTACTGGATGCTAAACTTAGAATCCCAAAGGATTTAAATATATTTGATAATAGTGTTAAGACCATTATTATCACAGCATCTAAAACCAAAAATCAAGAATTAAAACATAATTTAATTTTTGAAACTATTGATTTTCAAAAAGATATTGCTAGCCAAATTTGCGCAGTTTTGCAAAAACATAAAATTGAATCTGTAATTATTGAAGGCGGTACACAAACTCTACAAACCTTTATCAATGAAAATTTATGGGATGAAGCATTTGTCTTTACTGGAAATAAAACGTTTGAAAAAGGTATTAAATCACCATTTTTATCAGCAAAAATCACATCCGAAGAAAAAATTAAAAACGATATTTTAAAAATTTATAGAAATGATTAAAAACATCATCTTCGATTTTGGAGATATTTTCATCAACTTAGATAAACAAGGCACTTATAAAGCAATGGCTGCCTTAGGTGTAACAGAAATTACAGAAGAAATGATGGAAGTTTATCATCAATATGAAAAAGGATTAATGACGACTGAAAATTTTATTGACTTTTTCTTTATAAAATTTAATATTCCAAAAAAAGATTTAATAAATGCTTGGAATGCTGTTTTATTGGACTTTCCTAAAAGACGATTAGATTTCTTAACCGAGTTGGCAGAAAATAAAAAGTATAGACTATTTTTATTGAGTAACACTAATGATTTACATATAAAATGGGTGCAAAATTCTTTAGGTAAATCCTTTTACAATACTTTTAAAAATTCTTTTGAACAGTTTTATTTATCACACGAAATTCATTTTAGAAAACCAGACACAGAAATTTATGAATTTGTGTTAAAACAAAATAATTTAATCGCAAATGAAACATTATTCGTGGACGATTTAAAAGAAAATACAGACTCTGCAAAGCAATTGGATATTAAAACATGGAATTTAAATCCGAAAGAAGAAGATGTAACTCAATTATTCTCTAAAAACTATTTCAATTGATATATCTTATATTAAGTATCCTAATTTCGTCAGGTTTATTTGTCATTTTTAAATATTTTGGTATTTATAAAGTGGATGTTTTAAAGGCAATATTCATCAATTATATTATTGCTTTTATAATGGGTTTTACTTTTGCAGAACGCAGTTTTTCAGTTGTTGAAGTACCAAACCAACCTTGGTTTTTTGGAGCTGTTTGTTTAGGAGCATTATTTGTATCTATTTTCTTTGTAATGGCATTGACTGCACAAAAAAATGGAGTTTCTGTTGCCTCGGTTGCTGGTAAAATGTCTGTGGTAATTCCTGTTTTATTTGGAGTGTTTTTATACAACGAATCTGTAACTTTCTTAAAAGTAATAGGAATTATAATTGCCTTAATTGCAGTGTATTTATCTTCTGTAAAAGAAAAATCTACCGCTAAAAAAAATGCAGGTTTACTTTTACCCATTCTTCTTTTTTTAGGATCTGGCGCCATAGATACCACCTTAAAATTTGTAGAAGTTACTTATGTGCCTAAAAACGATGTTTCTATATTTTCAGGAAGCTTGTTTGGCATTGCTGCTATTTTTGCACTTATTATTTTAATTGGAAAAGCAATTAAGAAAAGAGAACCTTTTGGTATCAAAAATATAATTGCAGGTATTGTTTTAGGAGTTCCGAATTACTTTTCTATTATTTTTCTGATAAAAGCGCTACAAACAGAAGGTTTTGAGAGTTCTACACTATTTACGATCAATAATGTAGGAATCGTCATAGTTTCTACCATAATTGGAATTCTTCTTTTTAAAGAACAATTTAGCACTAAAAATAAAATTGGAGTTACTTTAGCTATTTTAGGAATTGTAATTGTAGCTTTGGCTTAATGGACAATGATTGCTATAAAACAATTTTAAAACCTTCTAAAGAAACACTCTTTAAAGAAAAAGGAAGTAAATTTTTTGGTTACGCTTTTCCGGTTTTTACTGAAAATGATGTAAAAAACTGTTTAGAAGAATTAAAGAAAAAACACCATTCTGCGCGTCATTTTTGCTATGCATACCAAATAGGAATTGAAAAAATAAAATTTAGAGCTAATGATGATGGTGAACCTAATAATTCTGCTGGCTTACCAATTTATGGACAAATTCAGTCTTTTGAAGTAACAAATGTTTTGGTTGTTTCTGTTCGTTATTTTGGAGGCACAAAACTAGGAGTTGGTGGTTTAATTTCTGCTTATAAAACTTCTGCTCAACTTACTTTAGAAATTGCCAAAATCATTGAAAAAACTATCGACATTCAATTTAAATTGAATTTTAATTATGATATGATGAACGCAGTACAAAGAATAATTAAAGAACGTAATATTACTATTATCAATCAAAAATTAGAATTGAATTGCGAATACATTATTTCTATTCGAAAAAAAGATGCAGAAACTATTTTTGATGTTTTTGAAAACCTTTACAAGGTTGATATTAAATCTATAAACTAAAAATTATATCATTTTAGTGATGAATAAAAAGATGTAATTTAGTTTAAAAGGTTCTTGAAATATTAAATCCAAAATGGATGTCGCCTCCAAAAAAATCTCCTGTATTTTCTGCAATAAAACTTTTTTCAATCATTGTTATTGCATTTGACAATATCAATTGAAAAACATGCCCACCGGTTTCAATATCTACACCAAAAGCTAAAGAATTTTTAGCATCAATGGAAGTGGACTTATTAAAAGCCCAATAATATTCGCTATTAAAAGAAACTCTTTTACTTAATTTAATTCTACTTCCAAAACCTAAGGCATATATATTTTGAGGATCTTCTGCTATTCTTACCGTATTTCTATGAATAAAAGTTGGTGTTAATTGCATAGAAAATGACGAACTGAATTTTCTTGCTAATAAAACCTGACCAACATAAGAGAGATTTTCAGAAAAAGTTCTTTCTACAATTGGAAACTCCTCATCTTGTGTTTTTGCAGCAATACTTCCAAAAATAGAAATTGCAAAAGGAAACACGCTTTGACCTTTTCTTTGTTTTACAAGACTATATTTAAAAAAAGAATCAAAAGTTTTTTCGAAACTACTTCTTCCTAAACCCAAGGTTAAATTATCTGTTAAACCATATTCCAATGCAAATCGAATATTAGATTGATCTAAACCAAACAACTCCTTAAAGCCTAAATTAATGGCCCCAAATCTATGAGAAATAATAAATTCTAATTCCTCATTTTTTCTATTCTCTATAGAATGACCATTTAAAATTCGAGTTCCTTTAAAAGTAGCCGTTACAATATTTTCTGTTTTATTTTCTGGAGTTTCATCATCTAAGATATCTAACAAATCATTTTGACTATAAAATAGAGTATGTATAGAAATCAAAACAATGGATAATAGTAGTTTTTTCATAATTTTGATTGTTATTTGTGATATGGTTTATGATTAAAATCAAAAGTAACTTTTATCCTTTTCGCTATTTTTTTAGAAACAATAGCTGGTATTGATATATTAAAGTCATCAATTTCAATAATAAAATTACCATCAACTAAAATTGAATCATCTGTTTTAGTGAAATTCGCATCAATTACAATTTCTTTTGTGATTCCGTGAATGGTGATATTACCTTTTACTTTTTGCTTACTCACAGTTTCATTAATAGCTTCAAAATTTAAAATATCACCCGCAAATGTTGCTTTTGGATATTTATCAGATTCCACGTAATTCTCATTAAAATGCTCTTGCATTAAAGCTTTTTCAAATAGAAAGGATTTCATTAAAATTTGAATGGCAATTTTCCCTTTATCAGCATCTATAATACTTAAAACTTGATTATTATCTGCAGTAATGTCTTCCATTGGTGCTTTAGAGTAAAAATTAATAGCACCACTTTTTGTTAAATATCTGTTTTGACCATTTATAAACATTGCAAAAAGTAAACAGAATAGTATGGTAAAGATTGATTTCATATTTGATTGATTTTTGAATTAATTTATAATTTCTGATTTCACTAAAATAACATCCATTAAAAATCCTGTACAAATTCCTTTAATAGAAACAATTTCTCCTATTTTAAATGTACTCATCTTTTTTGTAGCTTCTGTAGATAAATGACACAAGATGTTTCCAAAATTATCATTTGTTTTTAAAGTGATGACTCCTTTTTCTCTTTCAATTTTTGTTTCTGAAATCTCACCTTTCACTAATATAACTTTTTCTAAATATTTTTTATTTGCTGCCGTTTCATCCTTAGAAAATTCATCTAAAATTTTATTTGCAGAAATACTAATTTCCGTTGATGATTTTAAAACATCAATATGAGGTTTATTGTACATCTTATACCCAAAAAATCCTCCAAAAGTTCCTAAAATTATAAATACTAAGATTATTTTTTTTCTATTCATAATTTCTAAATTTAATTATTTAAAGCTCCGGCATCTACCCAACAGCTTATGGCTGTAATTTCATCATTTGTTAAACTGCCTCCAATTGGCATTTCTCTTAATACAACTTCTGATTTTACTCTAAGTGCATTTGCACTAACTGCATTATAAGTTTCTAAATTTGGAGATTGTCCACCTTCTAAACTATGACAACTAATACAATTATTATCGATAATTGGTTTTACATGCATAGAGAATGTAATAGCTGCGCAAGGATCAATTTCTTCTATCTCATCTACATTTGATAAACAAGAGGACATGGCAACTGGTATCAAAAAGAGTAAAAAAGTATTTTCAAATTTTTGGATAGATTTCATTATAATTGCTTTTAAATTACTCTAAAATAAGTAAAATTAAACAGTTTACAAACTAATAAGCTTTATGAAAGGGAAAGTAAAAATGCTAAAAGGGAAAAAAATAGACTGAAAACAAAGTGGATTTTCGTAAAATCTAAAATAAATATTACATATTAAGCCATTGCTTAAATTCTGCTGCCTTATTCTTACTAATAATAATTTCTTCAGATGTTTTAGACTGTAAAACTATTTTTAATTGGCTATTGCCATATTTTATAATTTTATCAATAGCCGTGATACTGATAATAAATTGCCTGTTAGCCCTAAAAAATAAAGTTGAATTTAAATTGGTGTACATATCATCTAAACTCATATTTGTTGTAGACCTTTTACCATCAAAACAAACTACATAAGTTATGGTATTTTCCGTATGTACAAATGCAATATCTTTAATTGCAATTGGTACTAACTCATTTCTTACATAAGTTAAAATACGCTCCTTTTCTTTGTCCTTTTCTTTGTCTTTTTCTTTATCTTTTTCTTTACTAGAGTTAATTTCTGATGAGGATACAATTGGGCTTAAAGTCACTTTTTCTTTATAAGAAACTAAATCTGTATTTAATTTAGATAGGTTTACAACTTCTGATGTTAAAGAAGAATTTTTTAACTCCAATTGTTTTTCATAAGCACTTCCAATAATTCTTACAGCAACAAAAGAGAGTACAATCACCAAAATCCCCATTATTAAAAAAATTAAATAGAAATTACTTTTTAAAGCACTCATTTGATTTTTAATTCTATTCACATTAACGTTGGCAGCAACTATTAAATCTGACTTTTTTACAGGAGAAATATGAATAATTTCATAAGTTGAGACATTTTTGTTACGAATTAATAAATCGTACAAATTTTCTGAATTATTTTTTTCCTTTAAGGAAGTTAATAACACCTCATCAGATTTTACAATTTGCCCCAACTTAGTTTTATCAGGATTCGCAACCTCTTTACCACTCCAATTAAACACACTAATAAACCAACTATCTGAATTAGAATCTTCAATAATCTTTTGAATATTGATTAGTATATCCTCTTTTTGAATTCCTGATAATAATTGAAAATCAATAAGTTTTGCTACTTCTTTAGCTTCTCTTTTACTAGACTCTACTTGAACTTCTATAAGTTGATTGGCACTCACTTTTATAAAGTATTTTGATGCAATTAAAGCAACTAAAAGAAAAATAGCTGCAATAGATAAGAATGTTAAAAAATAAAGCTTGTCTTTTTTCATTTGGTTATTAAAAAGTGAAATATACTACTATTCTTATCCTTTTGACAAAAAATATTCCTCTTTAAACTATTTTTTCCCCTTTCCGTAAGTTTCATTTTTAAAAAACAAGTTTTTTCATTTTCTTTACTTTATGAAAACTAAAAACAAGTTTTTTTTTATTACCGTGCTATTCTTGATTACGATTAATAGTTACTTTTATTTGAAACCTTACTTTTTAACACCAGTAAATAATGTAATAAATGTTGATGCAGAACATCGTTTGACAGCAAATGAACTGGTAAGTAATTTTAATAATGATGAAGCAATATCTAAAAAACGATATTCAGGAAAAGTGGTTGAAATTTCTGGCATTATCAAAGAAATTAATTTTTTAAATGATAGAACCACAATAATTTTAAAAAGTGATTCCGAAAATTTTGGTGTAATTTGCGATATAAATCCGAACCAAAAAGAAAACATAAATCAATTGAAACAAAATCAAAACATCACTGTAAAAGGTATTTGCAAGGGCTTTTTAAAGGATGTAATTTTATTAAATTGTAATTTCACCTTATCAACAGATGAATAAATTTTTACCACTCTTTATTTTAGTTTTATTTTTTGTAGATTTTAAGAGCAAACAAAGTCAATTTATTGCTAGACAGGGTCAAATAACTTTCTTTTCATACACTTCTGTTGAAAATATTGAAGCTAAAAACAATCAAGTTTTGAGTATTTTAGATGTAGAAAAACAAGAAATTGCTATTAGCATGTTAATGCGAGCCTTTATATTTAAAAAGGATTTAATGTACGAACATTTTAATGAAAGTTATATTGAATCTGATATTTATCCTAAGGCAAGTTTTGAGGGAAAAATCATTGATTTTGATTCAAAAGAGATAGATACTCAGACAAAAATTATTAGAGGTAAACTCAGTATTCACGGAATTACAAAAGAAATAGACATTAAAGCATCAATAAATAATGAGGATGGAAATTATGTGATTTCTGGTGAATTTGAAGTTTCAGTAAAAGATTTTCAAATTAAAATTCCACCTATTTTATCCAGTAATATCGCCAAAACTATTTCTGTGAAATTTCTATTCCAATATCAACCCTATGAAGACTAAAATTAAATCTCTACTTTTTATTTCATTTTTCACGGTAGCAACCTCTTTTTTAAATGCGCAAAGCTTATTAAGTAAATTGGATAGTGAATTCCCGGACAAACCAGTTTACGAAATCGCTACTTTTAAAACCACTAGAATTGGCCTAGGACATTCTATTGAAGTACGTAAAAAGGGAGCGCTAGAAATTTCTTTATACAATAGGTATTGGAATATTCCAGATTTTAAAGGACAACGTTTTCTGGCGGACGTGGTAAGCACACGCTATGGTTTAGATTATGCTTTTTCAGACAATTTTACTTTGGGTTTAGGGTATACTAATCATGACAAAATTTTCGATGGATTTATGAAGTATAAGCTTTTTAAACAGAAAAGAGGCTCAAAAAAAACACCTTTTAGTATCACTTTATTACAAACCATTTCTCAAAGAAAATCAGAAAATACTACTGGTGATGTATATAAAGAAACTACATCTTCAATCAATAAATATGCGTTTACGAGTCAAATTCTAATAGCCAGAAAAATTAATACAGAATTATCTTTACAAGTAGCTCCAACATTTATTCATAGAGAAAAAGATCCGTTAAAAGAGAATCCAAATAATCAATTTGCAATAGCCTTTGGTGGCCGGCATAAAATTGGCAAACATGCTTCTGTTGTATCAGAATATTTTTACGTGGCAAATCCTCTGAAATCAATTGAAACCTTTAATACATTTATGGTAGGTGTAAATTGGGAATTGAGCCATTTACTTTTACAATTTCATATGACTAATGCGCGAAATTTTGTAGAAGACACATTTATTGCACAAACTACTAATAACTTTAATGCAAAAGATGGCAATTTTCATTTTGGATTTAATGCAACTTGGGTTTTACAAACCAAAAAGAAAAAATTAGATTAAAAATATTTATAAGATTCGTCTAAAAAAAAATTAAATGAAAAAAGCTCAAGAAATTAAATTCTTGAGCTTCAATAATTTTATTTTGATTCCTAAATAAAATGGAATTATTAACTAATTATGGTCTAAAAGAAATTTTACGCATACGTAAACTTGCAGGAGTAACTTCAAGGTATTCATCTACTTTGATATATTCCATATTTTCTTCTAAAGAAAAATCTACTTTTGGTGCAATTTTCATAGCATCATCTGTACCAGATTTACGCATATTTGTTAATTGCTTTCCTTTAATTAAGTTAACAGCTAAATCTGAATCTTTACTATTTTCTCCAATTACTTGACCAATATAAATTTCTTGATTAATATCGATGAAAAAACGTCCTCTATCTTGTAAACGATTCAATGCATAAGCTGTTGCTTTACCTGCTGCAGACGAAACAATAGCACCTTTAATATCTTCTGTAAAATCTCCTTTATAAGGTCCATATTCAGAAAAACGATGATTGATAATTGCTGTACCAGCTGTTGCAGTTAAAATTCTATTTCTTAAACCAATTAATCCTCTAGAAGGGATTGTAAATTCCAAATGTTGTAAATCTCCTTTTGGCTCCATAATTAATAAATCTCCTTTTCTAAGAGATACTAAATTAATTGCTTTAGAAGCCATATCTTCTGGCACATCAATAGACAATGTTTCCATTGGTTCATGTTTCTTACCATCAATTTCTTTAATGATTACTTGTGGTCTTCCCACTTGTAACTCATACCCTTCTCTACGCATTGTTTCAATCAACACGGATAAATGCAAAACTCCACGTCCAAAGACGTTAAATTTATCCTCGCTATCAGTGGTCTCTACTTTTAATGCTAAGTTTTTCTCTAGTTCTTTAAATAAACGATCTCTTAAGTGACGAGATGTTACAAATTTACCTTCTTTACCAAAGAAAGGAGAGTTGTTAATTGTAAACAACATACTCATTGTAGGTTGATCAATTTCTGTTCTTGGTAGCGCTTCTGGATTTTCTAAATCTGCAATTGTATCACCAATCTCAAATCCTTCAATACCTGTAATAGCACAGATATCTCCGCAAGGTACAGAGTCTACTTTTACTTTACCCATTCCTTCAAAAACATGCAATTCTTTAATTCTAACCTTTTTAGTAGAACCATCAGCTTTACATAACATATAATCTTTACCTGCAACTAAATCTCCTCTAAAAATACGTCCAATAGCAATTCTACCTGTAAAAGAAGAAAAATCTAAAGAAGTAATTTGCATTTGAGGTGTACCTTCATTGTATTTAGTTTCTGGAATAGATTCTAAAACTGCATCTAATAATGGTACAATATTATCAGTTTCGTTTTTCCAATCTGTAGACATCCAATTATTCTTTGCAGAACCATAAACAGTTGCAAAGTCTAATTGTTCTTCTGTAGCTTCTAATGCAAACATTAAATCAAAAACTTTCTCATGAACTAAATCAGGTGTACAATTTTCTTTATCTACTTTATTTACAACAACAATTGGTGTTAACCCTAGTTCTAACGCCTTACCTAATACAAAACGTGTTTGTGGCATTGGTCCTTCAAAAGCATCAACTAGTAATAAAACACCATCAGCCATTTTTAAAACACGCTCTACTTCTCCACCAAAATCGGCGTGACCAGGAGTATCAATTACATTGATTTTTGTGTTTTTATAATTCACAGAAACGTTTTTAGAAAGAATGGTAATTCCTCTTTCACGTTCTAAATCATTATTATCTAGCAATAAATCTTTACGTTCTTTTCTGTCGTCTAAAATTTTAGCTTGATCTATAATTTTATCTACTAAAGTTGTTTTTCCGTGATCAACGTGCGCAATAATTGCGATGTTTCTAATTGGTTGCATTTGTACTTTCTTAAATTTCGTGCAAAAGTAGTTGTTTCTGAGTGAATTATTCAGATTATAACAAATTATTTTTAGATTGAATCAAATGCTCATTATTTGGAAGTTATTCATTCTCATATATCCTAAAACAGGTAATTGTATACATTATAAGTATGTCTTGATTCCTAAAGCATCAATTTAAACATGTTTAGAGAATGATAAATAGTGCATCAACAATAATTCGAATAGTACCAATAACTTAAATATCATCTCTAAAAGAGGAAGGTAAAATATCTGGAATTAATTTAATTAAAAGAGGTAAAAGTAAGGCCCCACCTGGAAGTAAGAAAACCGCTAATGCAGGTATAGATTTACAAATATCTAGCAACTGAACTTTTATTTTTTGTTTTTCAATAGCTGATAATTCTGAGTTTATAGATTTTTTGATTAAATATATTGCTTCCTTACTTTGAAATAATTCTTGCCTTAATCTCATTTTATTTTTATGCAACAATACTTTTATTTCTTCTACAGCTTGCATTACAATTTTCTACGTTTTCGTTCAGTTTTCAGCAAATTTAATTCTCTACTGGTTTGTCCCGCTACAGAAGTGTTTTCTTCGGCACGTCTTATTAAATAAGGCATTACATCTCTTACAGGACCAAAAGGTAAATATTTTGCAACATTATATCCTTGATTTGCTAAATTGTAGCTTATGTGATCACTCATCCCAAATAATTGGCCAAACCATAAGCGATTATCATTCTCTTGAACACCTCTTTTTTTAGCTAATTCCATTGCTAAATAAGAGCTTTCTTCATTATGAGTACCTACAAAAATTGCCATTTTTGGGTGTTCCATCATATACTCAACAGCTGTATCGTAATTTAAGTCAGTCGCTTTTTTATTTTTACAAATTGGTGAAGGATATCCTTTTTCTAATGCTCTTTCTCGCTCTTTTTCCATGTAAGCTCCCCTAACCACTTTCATTCCAATATGGAATTCTTTTTTTTGTGCTCGTTGATGTAAACCTTTTAAATAGTCCATTCTATCATGTCTATACATTTGTAAAGTATTAAACACAATGGCTTTGTCCTTATTGTATTTCTCCATTAAGGTTTCAATTAAGTCATCAGCTGCCTTTTGCATCCAGCTCTCTTCTCCATCAATTAACAAAGGAACATCATTTTGATGTGCAACTTTACAAACTTTATCAAAACGAGCTACTACTCTATCCCATTCCTCTTGCTCATCAGTATTTAAGGTTTTTCCTTCTGATATTTTTTGATACAAAGCAAATCGTCCAAATCCTGTTGGTTTAAAAACAGCATATGGTATGGATTCTTTCTCTTTACAAAAATTAATAATTCTTAAAATTTTTTCTAAAGCTCCGTCAAAACTTTCTTCTTCTTCTTTTCCCTCTACAGAATAATCTAAAACACTATGTACTTTTCCATTAGCATACATATTATCAATAATTGGTAAGCAGTCATCTTCAGTTACGCCTCCACAAAAATGATCAAAGACAGTAGAACGAATTAAACCTTCAATTGGCAAATGTGCTTTTAAAGCAAAATTTGTTACTGCACTTCCAATTCTTACCATTGGCTGATTTTGTATCATTCTAAACAAAAAATAAGCTCTTTCCAGTTGTGAATCAGATTTTAAGCCAAATGCAACCTCTGTATTATCAAAAAGTTTCATACTATATCGATTTAGTGGATACAAATATACTATATGAATAGTAATAATTATAGAATTTCTATTTAATTTGCAATCAGAATTATAACATAAATGAAAACTATTCAAGCCGCATCTTATCCTGTACATTTTGATAAAGAAAGTTATTTCGCACTTTCTGATTTGATACAAACTAATAACTATTCTATCATCTTTATTTTAGTTGATGAAAATACGTTAGAACATTGTTATCCAAGATTTATTCAAAATTTAAAAACAGATAAACTAATTGAAGTTATTGAAATTGAATCTGGAGAAATTAATAAAAATCTAGAAACGTGTATTGGGGTTTGGAATGCCATCACAGAATTAGGTGGAGACCGAAAAAGTATCTTAATCACATTGGGAGGTGGAGTTATTACTGATTTAGGTGGTTTTGTAGCTTCTTGTTTTAAGCGTGGAATTGATTTTGTAAATATACCTACTACGTTACTTTCTATGGTTGATGCTTCCGTTGGTGGAAAAACTGGTGTGGATTTGGGTGTTTTAAAAAACCAAATCGGATTATTTGCAAATCCGAAAATGGTAATTGTTGATGATACATATTTATCTACTCTTTCTCAAAGAGAAATTAAATCTGGAACTGCCGAAATCATAAAATATGGATTGATTTATGACATCAAACTATTCAACCAAATTAAAGACAATAAATTTTTAGATATAAGCAGTTTAATTTTTAGATCTGTAGAAATAAAAAACGAAGTAGTTTTAAAAGATCCAAAAGAAAAACACTTACGTAAAATTTTAAATTTTGGACATACTTTGGGTCATGCAATTGAGTCTTTTTATTTGGAATCTGAAGATAAAGAGAACTTAACACATGGAGAAGCTATTGCTATTGGTATGGTTTGCGAATGTTATATGGCCTCTAAATTATTAGAATTTCCAATTGAAAAAGTGAATGCTGTTAAAGATGTAATTACATCAATTTATAATAAAACAAATTTACTTAAAAAAGATTTTCAATCGATACTTAGTTTATTAAAACACGATAAAAAAAACGTAAATGGGCAGATAAATTTTGTTCTCTTAAATGATTATGAGAATTTTAGAATCGACTGTAAAGTTCCTGAAAATTTGATTTTGGAAAGTATGGACTATTATAATAAATAGGCCTTTTTTTCGTAATCTTCTTCTATCAAAAAATTAAAAATTCCTATTATTCAAAAATAATAGGAATTTATATTGAGAGAAATATTACCTCTTTATATCTTTTTAACTTTTACTGCATTCATACCACGCATTCCCTTTTCTAGTTCAAATGATACCTTATCATTTTCTGCAATAGTATCAATTAAACCACTTACGTGCGTAAAATATTTTTCGCCGTTGTCTGAATCAATGATAAATCCAAATCCTTTTGATGTATCAAAAAAGTTTACTTTACCTTTTCTTACCGGATCTTCTTCAGGTAAATCTTCTTTCTTTGTTGTAGAAATTTGAATATCTTCCAATTCATATTCTACTTTTAATTCTGGATCTGGAGGTGTATCTGTCAAGTTTCCATTATGATCTACGTAAGCAAACTGAATTCCAGTTGACCCACCCTCTTCTTTAGCAGCCTTTCTAGCTTCCATTTTTTTACGCTTATCTTGACGCTTTTTTAAACGTTTCTTTTCTTTTTCACTTTTACTAAATGTTTGTTGCGATTTTGCCATTAATTATTTTACTACTTTTTAATTTAATTAAACATTGAGGACTTCTAAATTACTTTACGTGAGCTAATTAATTTTAAGTTCGATAAACAAATTACAAACAATAAAATTAAGATTTTTAATTTAAAATAACCCCAACATTGCAAAGATATCATAAATTAAAAGGTTTTCAAAATTCATTTCAAATTAAAAAGGTTTAACCATAAACCAAAAGCTAAATACAATGATTATTTATACAAACAGTTCCTTGAATAAAATAGGATTAAAATGAAAAATCTGATTTTAATAAACGAAACCAAAAATTAAATCAACAGATTTTATTTTAAGTGAAAGTTTTTTTTAATTAAATATAATTAATTAAATTAGTTCGGGGATATAACTAAACCCCATGCAATGTTTATAAAATACAAATACATAAAACTATTTATTTTCTGCATTTTATGCTCAAATACCATTTTTAGTCAGCATTCTATTGCAAGAGAATGGAATGAACAATTATTACAAGCCATTAGAAAAGATTTTTCTCGACCAACAGTACACGCAAGAAATTTATTTCATACTTCAGTTTTAATGTATGATTCTTGGGCCATTTTTGATAACAATACACAAACTTTATTTCTAGGAAACACCTTAGGTGATTTTACTACCAGCTATACTCCTATTTCAATACCAACAGATAAAAATGAAGCTACAAAAGAAATTTTAAGTTATGCAGTTTACAGACTCTTAAAGCATCGTTTTAAAAATTCACCAAATGCGGAAGAAACTCTAAATACTTTTGATTCTTTTTTTAGTTCTATTGGATATGATATTAATTTCATATCTGTAGATTATAGTTCTGGCTCTTATGCAGCCTTGGGTAATTATATGGCAGAACAAATGATTCAATTTGGTTTACAAGATGGTGCAAATGAAGAAAATGATTACAAGAATAGATATTATGAACCAACAAATCCAGTATTAGACTTAGAATTTTACAGAGATAACTCCTTTATAAACCCAAATAAATGGCAACCTTTATCTTTTAACACTTTTATCGATCAAAGTGGGAATCTTATTCAAGGAAATACTCCTGAATTCTTAAGTCCTGAATGGGGTGAAGTCACTCCTTTTTCTTTAAAAGACACTGATTTAGAAATTTTAAATAATGGCTTTGATTCTTATGTTTACAATAACCCTGGACATCCTGTATATATTCAAGATTCTAATGAAAACGGAATAGACGATCCATATAAATGGAATTTTGCCTTAGTAATTTCTTGGTCTGCTCATTTAGATCCTACTGATGAGAATTTAATAAATATTTCTCCAAATTCTATTGGTAATTTAGATATGGAAAAATATCCGACTACTTTTGAAGAGTATATAAATTTTTATGATTTCACTCAGGGAGGAGATTTAGGTACTGGACATTCGTTAAACCCTAAAACGCAGCAACCATATGAAGACAACATTGTAAATAGAGGAGATTACACAAGAGTTTTAGCTGAATTTTGGGCAGATGGTCCAGATTCCGAAACACCTCCTGGACATTGGTTTACAATTTTAAATTATGTGAGCGATCATCCATTGGCAAAAAAAACATTTGGTGAAAACTCTTTAGAACTGTCTAATTTAGAATGGGATGTAAAAAGTTACCTTACACTTAGTGGGGCCATGCATGATGTTGCTATTAATATTTGGGGTATAAAAGGTTACTATGATTACGTAAGACCAATATCTGCAATTAGGTATATGGCTTCAAAAGGTCAAAGTACAGATAAAAATTTAGCAAATTACGACCCACATGGATTACCATTAATTGAAGGTTTAATTGAAGTAATTGAGGAAGGTGATGATTTAATTGGATTCAATAATAATTTAATCGGTGAAATTAAAATAAAATCTTGGTTAGGTCACGATGTAGTATCTGACGTAAATACTGATATTGCAAAAGTAGGTTGGATGTTAGGCACAAAATGGTGGCCATACCAAAGGCCGTCTTTCGTTTCACCTCCTTTTGCCGGATACTTATCAGGACACTCTACATTTTCTAGCGCAGCATCTACAATCTTAACTTTAATTACTAATGATGTCTTCTTTCCTGGTGGAATTGGAACTTTTGATATAGAGAAAAATGAATTTCTCGCTTTTGAATTAGGTCCGTCTCAAAGTTTTCAGTTAGAGTGGGCAACTTACAAAGACGCATCAGATCAAACTAGTTTATCTAGAATTTGGGGCGGAATTCATCCTCCAATAGATGATATTAGAGGAAGAATAATTGGTGATAAAATTGGAAAAGAAGCTTTCAATTATGCAAATGAATTATTCATTGGAACACCATTAAACGGTGACAATAATTCTATTCATCATTTTGAAATTTATCCAAATCCTATTTCAGATCAAATTACAATTAAAACCAATTACAATAAAACATTTAAAATATCTATTTATGACATTCTTGGTAAACACATATTTACAAATCCAAGTTTATCTGCAAATCATAAAATGAATATTCCAAATCTAACTTCGGGCATTTATTTTATCAAGATTATGAGTCAAGAAGATAAAATATTACACATCAAAAAAATAGTGAAATAAATACTTTATTCTATAATTAAGCTATTCATTTACAATAATCTTAAAACAAAATTTTATTATTCAAATAGAGCGGCTAAAAATTCAGCAACACAGGCTGGTTTTTCTTGTCCTTTAATTTCAATAATACAAGTAAATGTAACTTTAATGCCTTTATTAGCAAGACTTTCAATTTCCTTTATAGATGATAACATTCTTAACTCACTATTTACAGGAACCGGATTAGGAAAACGAACTTTATTTAATCCATAATTCAAGCCCATTTTTATGCTTTTTATAAAAAATGCCTCTTCTAGCATTCTAGAAATCATTGCAACAGACATAAAACCATGCGCAACTGTGCTCTTAAAAGGGCTTTCTTGTGCTGCTCTTTTTTCGTCTACATGAATCCATTGCCTATCTAGAGTTGCATTAGCAAAATCATTTATCATTTCCTGAGTTACCGTATACCAATTACCCGCAGGTAAATCCCTACCATTCATAGTTTTAAAATCATTTATATTTTCAAAAATTAATGTATTCATATATGTTTATATTTTTTAACAATTTAATAAATAGAAAGCAAATTCAATTTTATTAAATTAGGCAAAATTTTTGACAAATGAAACAACTAAGCTTATTCTTCACCCTAATTTCTATTTCCATTTTTGGTCAAACAAGTCCAAAATGGATGAGACACTCTTCAATTTCTCCTGATGGAACTCAAATTGCATTCACATATAAAGGAGATTTGTATAAAGTAAATGCTAAAGGAGGAAATGCTCAACAACTTACTTATCACAATGCACACGATTATAAAGCTGTTTGGAATAAAGATGGTTCTAAAATTGCTTTTGCATCTAATAGATATGGTAATTTTGATATTTTTGTAATGCCTTCAAAAGGTGGGCAAGCAACAAGATTAACTTACCATTCAAATGATGAAACTCCATATTCTTTTTCAGCGAATGACAAAGAAATAGTTTTTGGCGCCTTAAGGCAAGATGCTGTAAACCACAGACAACACCCACACAGATCTCAATCAGAATTGTATAGTGTTCCTGTAAATACTGGAAGGGTCACACAGTTATTAACCATTCCAGCAGAGGATATTCAATTTTCTGAAAGTGGTGAAAAAATGATTTATCATGATAAAAAAGGTGGTGAAAACGAATGGAGAAAACATCATACTTCATCAATCACTAGAGATATTTGGATGTATGATACCAAAACAAAAGTACATAAAATGATAACTTCTCATAATGCTGAAGACAGACATCCTATTTTTACAAAGGATGAAAAGAGCATTTACTTTTTAAGTGAAAGAAGTGGTTCTTTTAATGTATATAAATTATCCTTAGAAAACACGAATCAACTTGAACAATTAACATCTTTCAGCTTGCACCCTATTCGTTTTTTAAGTTATGGAAATGGTATCCTATCATTTGGTTATGATGGAGAAATCTATACAATGAAAGAAAATGAAAAACCAAAAAAAGTAAACATTAATATCATTACTCAGGATAAATCAAATACAGATAAATTTATTTCTGTAAATGGTGGTATTAGCGAAATGTCTGTTTCACCAAACGGAAAAGAAATTGCATTTATAGCTAGAGGTGAAGTATTTGTGACTTCTGTGGATAAATCTTTTACAAAGAGATTGACAAAAACTCCAGAAAACGAACGTTTTGTGACTTGGGGACCAGAAGGAAAATCTGTAGTTTATAGCAGCGAAAGAAATGGAAAATGGAGTGTTTTTAAAACGGAAAAAATTAGAAAAGAAGAACCTTTTTTTTATGCTTCAACATTATTAAAAGAAGAAACTTTAATAGACAATAATCTCGATAATTATTTAGCTCAGTATTCACCTGATGGCAAGAAAATAGCTTTTGTAGAGGGCAGAAGAACTTTAAAAATCAAAGATTTAAAAACAAAAAAAGAAGTTACTTTATTAACACCAAAAGATTTATTCCACATGAGAGATGGAGATAAGTATTTTACTTGGAGTCCAGATAGCAAATGGATTTTAGTAGATTGGAGTAAAACACTAAGTAATAGTGAAGTTTTACTAATGGCTGCTGATGGCTCTAAAAGAGTAAATTTAAATGAAAGTGGTTATTACGATTCTAGTCCGAAATGGGTAAATGGAGGAAAACAAATGCTATGGTTTAGCAACAGAAATGGTTTAAAATCTTATGCTACTAGTGGTCGTTCTCAAAGTGATGTTTATAGTATGTTTTTTACACAAGATGCTTGGGATGAATTTAATTTAAGTGATGAAGATTACAAATTACTGCAAGCTGTAAAAGAAGAAGAAAAGAAGCGCAAAGAGAAAGAAATTAAAGACAAAAAAAGTGAAAAAGATACTAAAGTAAAAGATAAAAAAGCCTCCGATAAAAAGAAAGACGATAAGAAAAAGGAAACAAAACCACTTACTTTTGACTGGGATAATATGAAAGACAGAACTAAAAGATTAACCATTCATTCCTCAAGATTAGGAGATGCTGTACTTTCTAAAAAAGGAGATTTCCTTTATTATTTAGCAAGTTTTGAAGGGCGTTCTAATCTATGGAGCACAAATTTAAGAACTAGAGAAACCAAAATGTTAATGAAATTAAATGTTGGTTTTGGAAGCTTACAATGGGATAAAGAAATGAAAAACTTGTATTTGTTAAGTGGAGGAAGAATTTCTAAATTAAATCCATCCGCAAAAAAACGAGAAGGCGTAAAAATAAAAGGAGAAATAAAATTAGACGAATACGCAGAAAGAAAAGCTATGTTTGATCATGTTTGGATTCGAACAAATGCCGTTTTTTATGAGCCAACTTTTCACGGCGTAAACTGGAAAAAAATGAAAAAGGAATACCAAAAGTATTTACCATACATTTCAAACGGATTTGAATTTTCTGAAATGTTATCAGAATTATTGGGTGAATTAAATGTTTCGCATTCTGGAGCTGGTTACAGGGGCAACAATGTTTCTAATGCAGATGCCACTGCTTCTTTAGGAATTTTTATGGATTATAATTACAAAGATGATGGAATTAAAATTGACGAAATTATAAAAGGAGGCCCTTTAGACAAAGCTAAATTTAAATTAGCAGCAGGAATGATAATCAAAAAAATAGATGGTATTGCAATTGATAAAAATGAAGACATTGCTAAATATTTTAATAGAAAATCTGGTAAATTTATGTTGTTAGATATTCTGGACCCTAAAACTAAAAAGTTACAAACTATTACAGTAAAACCAATTTCTTTAGGCCAAGAATATAACTTATTGTACAAAAGATGGGTGAAAATTAATGAAAAAGAAGTTACAGATTTAAGCAAAGGACAATTAGGTTATGTGCATATTCCAGGTATGGGAGATGGTCCTTACAGAAGTATTTATCAAGATATGATGGGAAAGTACTTAGATAAAAAAGGAGTTATCATTGATACTCGCTTTAATGGTGGTGGCGATTTAGTTGCAGATTTAGCAATGTTTTTTACTGGAGTTCCTTTTATAACTTATGCAACAGAAGCCAAAGTTGTTGGAGGTGAACCTACGAGTAGATGGACAAAACCAACCTTATCAATTTTTAATGAAAGCATGTATTCTGACGGGCATTGTTATGCACAAGGTTATACCGATTTGAAAATTGGAAAAACTGTTGGAATGCCAGTTCCTGGAACTTGTAGTTTTGCAGGTTGGGAAGGTTTACAAAATGGTGGTTATTGGGGAGTTGTGCCTGTAAGTGCAAAAAATAAAGCTGGAGAATGGATGGAAAACAACCAAACTGAACCAACTATTAAAATAAAAAATATGCCTGGTAAAGTAGATAACGGAATTGATCAACAACTAATTCGTTCTGTACAAGAATTACTAGAAGACGTGAAATAAAAAATCTGAAAAATTGGTAAAAGCCTTGGTTAAAAACAAGGCTTTTTTTATTCATTATTCCCAAAAATATCGTCCTTAATTTTTGGTAGTTGTAAATGAAATTTCACAGCAATTAATCTTACAATTATAATTATTGATGCAGAAATAATAAAATTATAGTCTTTAGGAATCTCTATGTAGTTTAAAATTAAATAAGAAACCCCACCCGCTAAACAAGCAGAAGCGTAAATTTCCTTTTCAAAAATAAGAGGTACTTTATTTGTTAAAACATCACGTAAAACTCCACCAAAAACAGCTGAAAACATTCCCATAATTAAAGCTACAAGAGGATGTAAATCAAAGGTTAATCCTTTTTGCAAACCTAATAAAGTAAAAACACTAATTCCAACTGTATCAAAAAGAAATAAAGTTTTATACAATGGTAAAATTTTACTTTTAAATAAAAAAGTAGCTAAAACTGCTGCAAAAATAATGTAGATATAATTTAAATCTCCAATCCAATTGATGGGATGAGCATTAATTAAAATATCGCGTAACATACCACCACCAACTGCAGTAACAAAAGCAATTATTACCACTCCAAATAAATCGAACTTTTGTTCAGATGCCACTAAAGCCCCGCTTATTGCAAAAGCAAAAGTTCCTAAAATATCAAGAAGATATATAAACTCCATTTATACAGTTACTTCTGTAAATTTAATATTCAATTCTTTTTGAATTTCATGAATTTTCTCTAATTCTGACGGTAATATAAAAGCAATAGAAGTTCCTGTTTTTCCTGCTCTTGCAGTTCTTCCACTTCTATGTGTGTAATATTCTAATTTTTCTGGTAATTGATGATGAATCACAAACTCTAACCCTTTTACATCTATTCCTCTAGCAGAAACATCTGTAGAGATTAAATATTGTAAAGATTCGTTTTTAAAAGCCCGCATTACTTTATCGCGTTCTTTTTGTTGCATATCTCCCTCTAATGCAGCTGTAGAAAAACCTTCTTCAATTAGTTGTTTTGCTAAATTTTGGGCACCAGCCTTTGTTCTGCAAAAAATTATTCCTCTTTGAGCATCCCTTTTTTCCAAAAAAGTAACAATATCACTTGTTTTCTCTTTCAAGTTGGTTCTCGAAAATTGGTGACGAATGTTTGCATTTACCAATGTATTTCTATTAATTTCTACTCTTGGAGCATTCGCATCCATATAAGTTTTTACAATGCGCTTAATTTCATCTGGCATTGTAGCTGAAAATAACCAAGTTTTTCTATCTGACTTTGTTGTAAATTTTAAAATTCGATTCAAATCTTGTTTAAAACCCATACTCAACATTTCATCAGCCTCGTCTAAAACAACTGTTTTTACATGACTGATATCTATTGAGCCTCTTTCTATCAAATCGATTAATCTTCCTGGAGTAGCCACAACAATATGTGTAGTTCTCTTTAGATTATTCATTTGCCTATCTATTTTTTCTCCACCAAAAACAGCTTCTAAAAAAATGCGCTCATCAACATATTTAGTAAATTTGAACAATTGCTTTTTTATCTGTTGCACCAATTCTCTTGTTGGCGATAAAATTAAAGCTTGAATATTTTCTGATTTAGCATCAATATGATGTAAAATAGGCAAACCAAAAGCAGCTGTTTTACCGGTACCTGTTTGAGCTAAACCAATAAAGTCTGTTTTAGATTTTATTAAAGTTGGAATTGTTTTTTCCTGAATTTCTGTGGGTTTAGAAATTCCGATTTCTTTAATTGATTTTATATAATCTTTTCGAATTCCTAAAGATGAAAAAGTGGACATTTTGTATCTTAATTTTGTGCAAAGATACTTTTATTTAGGTGGTTGTAATACTTTTAAAACATTTTCTCTTATTCTAGAAGGCTTAAAAGTTTTAGCATCTAACATTGCCCAAGTAGTTTTTGCTTTTACTAATAAAATGGAATCCTTATAAAATTCCATAAAACGTATTGAGGTAATTCCTCTTGTTTCTCCTACCCATGTTTTTACAGTAATTTCATCACCTAAACCTGCCTGCTTTAAATAATCGATTTCATGTCTCATAACAACCCAAACATATTGAGGTAAAGGATTCTCTTTAGTAAGAAAATTCCAATGTGTAGTTGCAATATCATCCATCCATTTTACATAAACTAAATTATTTACGTGATCTAACGTGTCTATATCATCAACAGAAACTTTAATTTTTAAAGTAAAAACAGGACTCATAATATCAATTTTAGCAAACTTAAATATTTTAAAATCCCTATAATAATTATTGATGATACATTTCTAAAAAACGTAATATTTATGTTGATATTTGCACCTTATTATGACAAAATTAGCAAACGAATTAGGTACTGAAAAAATAGGTAAACTATTAATTAAACAAGCGGTTCCTGCAACCATTGGAATTTTAGTAATGTCTATAAATATGATTGTAGACACTATTTTTGTAGGCCAATGGATTGGTGTTTTGGCAATCGCTGCAATTACAGTGGTTTTACCCATAGCCTTTTTAATTTCATCTATTGGAATGGGAATTGGAATTGGAGGAAGCTCAATAATTTCTAGAGCTTTGGGAGCAAACAATCCTGATAAAGCTTTTTTAACCTTTGGCAATCAGATTTGTTTAACACTCATTTTAGCCGTCATCTTTGTCTTTTTAGGTAACTTTTTTAGTGTACCGATTTTAAATTTATTCGGAGCAAAAGGAGCTATTTTACCAATCGCTTCAGATTATTTTGCAGTAATTATTTATGGAGTTCCTTTTTTAGCGTTTGCAATGATGGGAAACCCAGTAATAAGGTCAGAAGGAAAACCAAAATTTGCAATGTATGCAATGATGGTTCCTGCAGTTTTAAATATAATTCTCGATATAATTTTTATAAAAATATTCGATTGGGGAATGACGGGTGCTGGTTTAGCAACATCAATTTCTTTTGCCAGTTGTGGCTTATATATTCTATATTTTTTCTTATCAAAGAAAAGTGAATTAAAAATAATTCCGAAAAACTTTGCCTTAAACTTATCAATTGTAAAGGAAATTATAGCTTTAGGAGGAGTTTCAATTGTTAGACAAGGAGCAATTAGTATCTTAATGATTGTTTTAAATTATTCTCTTTTCACCTATGGTGGAGAAATTTCGATTTCAGTATTTGGAATTATAAATCGAGTAATGATGTTTGCATTATCTCCAGTAATGGGAGTTTCTCAGGGTTTTTTACCAGTTGCAGGTTTTAATATTGGAGCACAAAAAAATGATAGGGTAAAAGAAACAATTAAAAAATCATTTTTATTTGGTTCTGTTTTAGGAACCATCATATTTCTATTTGTAATTGTTTTTAAAGAACACGTAATTGCTATTTTTACTACTGATACAACTTTGTTAAATGACACTCCAAATGCAATGCTTATTGTATTTTTGGCATCTCCAATAATTACGATGCAACTAATTGGTTCTGCTTATTTTCAGTCTGCCGGAAAAGCAGTACCTGCATTGTTTTTAACACTTTTAAAACAAGGTATTTTTTTAATTCCTTTAGCTTATATATTGCCTAAATATTATGGTCTTGCTGGTGTTTGGTGGTCATTTCCTATTGCAGATGTTTTATCAACAATAATTACATTAATTGTTTTAAAACGTGAAGTTGATAAAAATTTAATTGGCTGTGAGTAATATTACATATTTATCAGCTTTAAAAAACGCACTTAAATTAAGGATTCTCCATTTAAATTTGTAGTTAAAATATCACTAAATAAGTTGAAAAACGGGCGTAAAGCTTGAAAACTTTCATCTACTATATCAACAAAATCTTTTGATAAAACCTCTTTATCTGTAAAATTCTTAGTGGCAATAAATCCCTTTTTTCTTAATAATTCCACCTCTGGATGTTCTTTATCAAAACCTCTTGGTGCCGTTTTTAATTCGCTAAAACTATCAAATTTCCCTCCAAAATGTTTTTGATAATTGGCATCTTTTAAAATGTCTTTTATTTCTGATGCATCTTGTTCTATTTCTTTACGAATTCTAAACAAATCTTCTTTATTTGGTTCCCAAAAACCACCAGCTAAAAAAGATTCTCCTGGCCTAATTCTTAAAAAATAACCTCCTCTTAATTCTTTACCTAACCTAGAGTATGAGTTTGCAAAATGAGCTTTGTATGGAGTTTTATCTTTAGAAAAACGAACATCTCTATAAATACGCATCATTTTAGATTTTTCAATTTCATCATGCATTTCTAATTTTTGATGAATTGCATTAAAAACAGCCTTTGCATTTTGTTGTGCCTTTGTATACCTTGTTTTGTGATCTGCAAACCAATCTCGATTATTATTTTTATGTAAATCTATTAAAAATTGATACGTTAAATTTTCTATCTGCATTGAAAGTATTTTAAAACTTCAATTTACAAAATAGATTTGTAACTTCGATTTTCAGATGCATCAAAAAACAAAAGACATCCAAAAAAGGTATGAGGGCTTTTTGCAAACTCCTAGTTTGTGGAAATCTGACGCTATTTTGAATTTACAGCAACTTAAAATTAACCAAATATCATCAAAAATAAATATTGATTTAGATGAAAAATTACGTTTGGGTAAATATATAGAACGATTTGTTTCTTATCAATTAAACAACGAAAATGATATTTCAATTCTGTGCGAGAATGTTCAAATTCAACAAAACAAAAGAACTTTAGGCGAACTAGATTGTATCATTCAAAAAGGAAAAACTACAATTCATTTAGAAGTTATCTATAAGTTTTATCTGTTTGATGAAAGTGTGGGAACAACAGAAATTGATCATTTTATTGGCCCAAATAGAAAAGACTCTTTACTGGAAAAGCTATTAAAATTAAAAGAAAAACAGTTACCTCTACTCTACTCTAATGAATGCAAATTATACTTAGATTCCATCAACCTAAAAGTATCTCGTATAAAACAACAGGTTTATTTTAAGGCTCAATTATTTATCCCTTTTTCAAGTAAAAATATTCAATTAAATAAAATAAATAAAGATTGTATTGTTGGCTTTTATATCAATAAAAAAGAAATGGATTATTTTTCTGATTGCAAGTTTTATCTTCCTATAAAAAAAGATTGGTTAATTGAACCTCACAAAAATGTTTCGTGGTTAAAATTCAATGAATTTAATATTGAAATAAAAGAATATATGAACCGAAAATTTGCTCCACTTTGTTGGTTAAAAAAACAAAATGGAGAAATTTTCAAGATATTTATCACATGGTGGTAATTCTCATTTTATAAACTTTTAGACCAATCAATTTTTCTAGATACATACATAACGGCTGCCAATATTGCAAAGAGCCCTAAACTGCCCACTAATAAAGAATAACTTTCTAGTTGAATAATTATAAATATAAATGTGTACAAAAATAGAAGTGATGTAAAAATAAAAAGCATGAATTTTTTGCTTTTTAAAATACTTTTTGAATAAAGACTAATTAATAATATAACTAAAACACTCGCAATTGTATAAGCTTTTAAAAAATTACTATGTTCTGAAATAGAAATTAATAAAGTGTAAAACATAGATAATGCTATGCCTATCATTAAATATTGAAAAGGATGCATATTGATTTTACTAACAGATTGAATGATAAAGAAAATTAAAAAAGTTAGGGTAATTACTAAAAAACCATATTTAGCTGTTCTTAAACTTTTTTGATATTCATCTACCGGAATTTTAAAATTAACTCCAAATGCATAGTCTTTCAATCGTGGTAAAACTTTAAAATGTTCTTGTGCAAAAGGTCTATTAATATCTAAAACCTTCCATTTTGCATTAAAACCGTTTTCATTGATTTTATTTGGATTATAAGGCAAGAAACTGCCGTTAAAATTAGCTGTTTTCCAAGATGAAGTTATCTGAGTATTTGTTTCTTTACCAATTGGAATAAATTGAATTTCTTTACTTCCTTTTACTGCATATTTTAAATCAAAATTTACGTTTTCACTTACTTTATTTAATTCTTTAAGAGGAATAAAACCACTCTCTAAATGATGATAATAATCGTTTGAGTTGTAATCTGTAGCAGACGATAAATCATACTCTTTATTATTTATCAAAATGGAAAGCTTAGTACTAATTCCTTTAACATTTGATGTTTTAAAAATAACTTTAGATTTATTCCATAAAATATCCTTGTCTTCAATATCTATTTTGGAAAAATTAAATCTTTTAAAATTCCCTTGTAAATCAATTTCGCTTTTAAATACTGCTGTTTTGTAAATTCCTCTTTTCTTTTCCTCTGGATTGATTGTAGATGTAATGTCTAATTTATTTGGGAAGAAATACCCAAATTTAATATGCTCAACAAGTTCAGTTGTTACTTTTTGAGTTTCTTTATCCGTGATCGTTTTTTCTGTATACGTTTTATAAGGTATTCTGATGATAGGACCATATAAACTCACTTCATTTCCCCATTGTTGATCAATTTCGTTAACTACATTTTTTTGATGATAAGAACGCTCAATAATTATATTTTCTATATAGTTTAAAGGAATTAATAGTATAAGACTTAATACACCAATTACAACCATTCTAGAAGTTGTAGATTTTTGAACCCATTGTAAAAATTTATTTGAATTTTGTTCCATAATAAGAAGTTTAAATATTAATTTAGACTCCTAAATTATAGCTCTATGGAAACACTTTAAGATGTTAATTAGTATTCGCTATAATCTTGTTAGAATTCGTAAAAAATGAATAAAAAAAAGGAGCTCAAATTTGAGCTCCTTTTTTTTATTCAGTTAAATTTTTATTTACTGTTCTCCTCTTCCTCTTTATCTTCTTTAGACACTTTGTTCCAAATTTTAATCTCATCAGTTTCAGAAACTCCTTCCAAAACTTCCACATTTACACCATCAGATGTACCTAGTTTTAATGTTCTCCTTTCAAAACTATCTTCTCCTGTTTTCACCTCTACATAAGGTTCTTCAGTTTTTTTATCAAACTTTAATAGCGCTTCTTTAATTGACAAAACACTATCTTTTTTTTCTAGAACTATGTCTGCATTTGCACTATAACCTGCTCTTATAAAATATTGATCATCTAAAGAAACATCTGCCTTAATTTTAAACTGAACAGCTCCTTGTTCTTCTGTTCCTTTTGGTGCTATAAATGTTAATTTTGCAGGAAACTTAACTCCTTCTATTGCTCCTATAGAGACATCAATATTGGAGTTTTTAACTAATTTGCCAACTTCAGATTCATCTACTTTACCTTCAAAAATCATCTTATTCATATCTGCTATTGATGCAATTGTAGTACCTGCATTAAAGTTGTTAGATTGTATTACTTGATCACCTTCTTTAACAGGTATTTCTAAAATAGTACCAGACATTTGTGCAATAATACTAGTATTTGCGGCACTACCAGAACTTGCTGATCCTCTTTTAATAATCATATAATCATTCTCGGCGTTTTTTAAATCTTGCTTCGATTGATTGTATGTAAGTTCAATCTGCTCAAATTCTTGTCTAGAAATCACTCCTTTATCAAAAAGATTCTTGTTTCTATCATACTGAATTTTAGCATTATTTACACGTATTTTAATATTGTTAACTCTACCTTTAGCGCTAATTAAAGATTGCTCATTTGGCACTACTCTTACAGTTGCAATTAAATCTCCCTTTTTTACTTTAGAACCTTCTAGAAGTAAAATTTTATCAATTATTCCTGTTATTTGAGGTTTTATTTCAATCTCTTCTAATGGAGTAACCTTTCCTGTAGCCACTGTTTTCTTTACAATTGTAGTTTTAAAAGGCGTTTCTGTTTCGTATTGAACAATACTTTTTTTGTTCTTTTTTCCGAACCAAATTAGTGCTGCCGCAAATCCGATAGCTATGATAATTAAAATAATTTTTGCTCTTTTACTCATGATTTATTAGATTGATTTTTCTTATTCTTCTCTTAATGCTTCGATTGGTTTTACTATAGTTGCCATATGTGCAGGTATTAAACCGATTAATGTACCTAAAACAATTAGTGTAGTAAATGCGATAAAAATTATTGGAATATTCACTGTTGGATTAATTAATGGTACATCTTCACTATTACTAGCGATGTTATCTATTAAATACAACACAGAGCTTCCAAAAATAATTCCTAACATACCGGCTACAGTTGTTAAAAACACAGACTCTAAAATAATTTGTTGTCTAATACTTTTAGGAGTTGCCCCTAAGGCTCTTCGAATTCCAATTTCCTTTGTTCTTTCTTTAACCGTAATTAATAAAATATTACCAATGGCAAAAACTCCTGCAATTAATGTAGCAATACCCACAAACCAAGTTAAAAATTGCATTCCTGTTAAAAAACCTGTTACCTTCCCTATCTCTTTACCTAAATTTACACTTCCAAAGGCTCTTTTATCATCTGGATGAACTTTATGCAAACCTTTTAATGTAAGAAGAACATCTTTTTCCATCTGTTCGATATTCGTTCCTTCATTTGCTGTTATCATCATCCAATCTACTTTATTAGCTGTGTTATAAACCTTTCTGAAAGTTGTAAATGGTATATAAGCGCTATCTCCATCAAAATTAATTGTATTTGAAGGTTCGTAAACTCCAACAACTTTATAATTTATACCATTGATTTTAATATACGTACCGATAGGCATTTCTCCTTTATCAAATAACTGGATGTACATGTCCTCTGATATAACTACAACTTTAGCTGTAGAAAGAATATCATTTTCATTAATAAAACGACCGTATAATAATTTTTTCTTTTGTATTTGGTCTAAAACAGGATAATCTCCACTTACTCTAAAATTTCCGGATTTAAAATTGTGAACAATTAAATTACTCGTTTGATTTCTAGGTGCTAAAAGTTTAATTTCATCTGAATATTCAGATTTTAAAACCTCTATATCATTCATTGTTAGTCGAAAACGTCTGCCTTCTTGAAAACCTTTAAAAGGTGTATCTGTAGATTGCGTCCAAACAAAAACACTATTGGTTGCAAAATTTCCAAAAAGTTTATTGAAACCATTTTCCATTCCTCTTGCCGCACCCAATAAAACAACCAATAAAAAAATACCCCAAAGTACTCCAATAATTGTAATCATTGTACGCACCTTGTTTTTACGAATACTTCCGTATATCTCTTGCCAAGTATCTGAATCAAATAAAAACTTCATAATTAATCTGCTCTTAATGCTACTATTGGTTTAATATTTGCCGCTCTTTTTGCTGGAACATATCCTGCAATTAATCCTGAAAGAATTAAAACGATTGTTGCCCCCACCACAATTCCAGTACTTACACTTGGATCTTTTATGAAATAATCTTTTTCTAGACTATCTCCTATTAAACTTAAAAGATAAGTTCCCAAAGAGAGCCCTAAATAGCCGGCCAAAGTTGTAATTAATACTGATTCTTGAACAACCATACCCACAATTGAACTAGGTTTTGCTCCTAAAGCTTTTCGAATTCCAAACTCTTTAGTCCGTTCTTTAATTACAAATATCATGATATTGGAAATTCCGATAATACCTGCTACAAGTGTTCCTGAACCTACTAATATTACAATGGCATATAAAACACCCATAAATTGCCCTATTCCCTGATTAGCTTCTGCCATGTTTCTTACAGAAAGTGCACTTTGATCATCTGGATGTATATTTAATTTACTACGTAAATTACGTTCCATTTTATTTCCAAAAGCAACGGCCGCATCTAAACTAAGATTAGGATCATAACCAAATGCCATTTGATTAATGTAATCATTATTGCCATAAATCATTTGCGCTGTGCTTAAAGGTATAAATGCTTTTCTTTCTTCGTTATCCCCTCCTTCATCAGAAAAGATCCCTATAATAAGATAAGAACTGTCGTTTACATTTAAACGTTTTCCTAAAGCGGGTCTTTCACCAAATAGATCTTCTTTAATTAAACGACCAATTACAATTACTTTAGCCTTTTCTTTAATATCTCTTTCATTAACATACCTACCTTCAGTAATAATTGTTTTTTCTATAAACTGATGATCAGGGTTTATAGCCATTACACTATAACTACTAGCCTCATTTTTATACTTTAGAATAAAGTTTTTATAAATTCTACTTGATTGATATTGTAATTTTTCACCGTATTTTTCTGTAACAAAGTTATAATCGTCATTTTTTAACTGAATGCTTCTACCTTTTTGCAAACCTTTATAGGGCTTGGAGGTTTTCCAAACTCTCACAAACATGGAGTTCTGGGCATCATCTACAAAAGCACCTTGAAAAGAATTACTTAAACCACTAACAATACCAAAAAGTAAAGTGAATAGTAAAATAGCAAAAGCGACTGTAAATCCTGACATTACAGAACGCAACTTGTTTTTACTAATACTTTGAAAAATTTCCCTCCAGCGATCTATATCAAACATAATTAAGAACTTTAGAAGCTTGAGTTACTTCATCACTTATAATTACACCGTCTTTTAATCTCACAATTCTTTTTGTTTGCTCTGCAACTTCTTCTTCATGAGTAATTACAAAAACAGTCATTCCCTCATCATTTATGTCTTTTAGCAAATCCATTACATTGTCTGTTGTAGTAGAATCTAAAGCTCCTGTGGGTTCATCTGCTAAAACAACTTTTGGTTTTGTAACTAACGCTCTTGCAATAGCTACACGTTGTTTTTGACCTCCAGAAAGCTCATTTGGTAAATGATTTGCCCAATCTTTTAAACCTACTTTATCAAGATATTCTAAAGCGGTTTTTAATCTTTCTTTTCTGCTTATACCTTTGTAGTATAATGGTAAAGCAACATTTTCTAAAGCTGTTTTGTAAGAAATTAAATTAAAAGACTGAAAAACAAAGCCCAAGAATTTATTTCTTAATATGGCTGCTTTTTTCTCATTCATATCTTTAATTAGCTGACCATTTAAATAATAATCACCTTCATCATGAATATCTAACAAACCCACAATATTTAGTAAGGTAGATTTTCCTGAACCAGAAGACCCCATAATAGAAACAAACTCGCCCTCTTTAATATGCAAATCAATTCCTTTTAATACGTGTAAAGAGTCTTTCCCTATGGGATAAGATTTGTGAAGTTTTTCTATTCGAATCATTGTCTTATTAATTTTACTACGAAAGTATTGAATGCTACTGTTTGCCAATATTAATTTTATGTTAAAAGCAAATCACAAATTCAAATACAACCATAAGACGTTTGTAAAACTAAAATGTTACAAACATTTTTAAAAATATAATGTATTTTTGTTTTGCTATTTTTTTTTACAGAAAATGTTTGAAATTCCAAAAAATAAAAAATTAATCCTTTTTGACGGAGTTTGCAATCTTTGCAATGATTCTGTTTTAAAAGTGATTAAATATGATAAAAAAAACTCATTTGTTTTTACCGCATTACAATCTGAAACTGGCAAAAAAGTAACGAATTATTTAAATATTGATATTGCAAAAATCGATTCTATAATTTTATATGAACCAGGAATATCTTATGTTATAAAATCTACTGCCGCTTTAAAGGTTATGAAACATTTTGGTGGTATTTGGCAAATTACTCAAATAGGTTTTATTTTTCCGGAATCTTTAAGAAACCATATTTATGATTTTGTTGCAAAAAACAGATACAAATGGTTTGGAAAAAAAGAAAGTTGTATGATACCCACTCCTGAACTCAAAGCAAAATTTTTAAATTAATTTGATTATAATTTAAAAGTATTTTGAATAAAAATCTATCTATTAAAATGAAAATCCCAAAGGAAATAAAATGTGTTATTTTTGACATGGATGGAGTAATTATTGACTCAGAAGAAATTCATAAAAAAGCATATTATGAAACTTTTCGTTCTGTTGACGTTGATGTTTCAGAAAAACTTTATAAAACACTTACTGGTTCTTCAACCATAAATGCATTTCAAAAACTTGTACATCATTTTAATTTAAAAGAAAAACCAGAGGAATTAGTATTAAACAAAAGAGCGCGTTATGTAAATTTATTTGAAAACGATCCTACATTGCACTTGGTTAAAAATGTCGAAAATCTCATCAAACATTGTTACTATAAAAAAATAACTTTAATTTTAGCATCTTCATCTGCAATGGTAAATATAAATCGTGTTTTTAATCGTTTTGATTTGCATTCATATTTTACTGCTAAAATAAGTGGTGCAGATTTAATTGCCTCTAAACCTCATCCAGAAATTTTTGAAAAAGCTGCTATTTTAGGAAAAACATCAAAAGAAAATTGTATTGTTATTGAAGATTCTGATAATGGTATTAAAGCTGCAAACGATGCAAATATTTTTGTTTTTGGTTATAAAAATCCAATGTGTTCAGATCAAACATTAGAACACGCGGACGCAATTATTGAAGACTTTTATGAATTGCAAAAAATAATCTAAAGTTTTTGGGATTAACTTAGTCCAATTTCGTCAATAATATCATTTGAAGTTGGATTCTTTTGTTCTCTGATATCAAAATATATAAAAACAGTAACTATTGTTGATATTATATATAAAATAAATTTTACTAAATAAGAAATTCCCAATAGTATTAAGTAAACAGGGTCAGAAAAAAGTTCTAACAGTTCATTTGGATATTCTCCTTGTAACATAACTGCGGTATCAACTCCTTGATACATTCCGACTGGTAATTGCACAATAAAACTGATTATCAAAATTAAAATTTGTACAACAATTAAAATACCAAAAGTTTCCCACCAATTATCTTTAATTAGTGTAAAAGCACCATTAATTGAATCTAAAACACCACTATTTTGAAAGATCATTATAGGAATAGATAGTGATAAAACTACTACAAAATAAATACCTGGCAGAAAACAGAAAAGAGTTCCTATAAATACAATAATACCAACCACAAAAAATAAACCTACATAAGGCCAAAAATTTGTTTTAGCATCATTTTGTATTTCTTCATAGTTTATAATTCCTCTATTTTTAATATACGATTTTATGTAAGATAAAGAGGCAACCGTAACAAGAGCATAAGCAATTAAATATGAGAAGGAAAAGATTGCTAAAGGAACAAAAATTGATGAGAAATTAAAGTTAATATCTTCAATTCCACCTCCATCAAAACTATTTAAATCTAATAAACCTCCATAAAATGAATTGGATTGCATTAAGAAATAAATTGCAGCTGCTATTGCAATTAAAACTGGTACGATCGCTAATTTAACAATAGTCATAAAAAAAGGTTGCCATTCTGTACTTAAAAACTTAAGCGTATCAGAAAGCATATCTCCTAAACTTCTAACCTTTTTAAAATTTATAAAATTTTGGTTTTGCATATTTTCTATTTCTAAGCAATATTAAAAGTTATCTTCTACTGTAGTTAGGTGATTCTTTAGTAATAGCAACATCATGAGGATGACTTTCATTAATTCCACTTGCTGTGATTCTTATAAATTGCCCTGTTTCTTTTAAAGTCTCTATATCTTTTGCTCCACAATATCCCATTCCTGCGCGTAAACCACCAATAAATTGATGAATACTTTCAAATAATTCTCCTTTGTAAGGAACTCTACCTTCAATGCCTTCTGGAACTAATTTCTTAATATCGTCTTCTACATCTTGAAAATATCGATCTTTAGAACCTTTTTTCATTGCTGAAACAGACCCCATTCCTCGATATGATTTGAATTTTCTCCCTTCATAAATAATAGTTTCTCCTGGTGATTCTTTAGTACCAGCCAATAATGAACCTAGCATAACGCAATCTGCTCCAGCTGCAATTGCCTTTGGAATATCTCCTGTATAACGAATTCCGCCATCTGCTATTACCGGAACTCCACTACCTTTTATAGCGTTTGCAACCTCTAAAACAGCTGAAAATTGAGGAAATCCAACTCCGGCTACAACTCTAGTTGTACAAATAGAACCCGGACCAATACCTACTTTTACGGCATCCGCTCCTGCATTCACTAAATATTGGGCTGCTTCTGGAGTTGCAATATTACCAACAACTACATCTAACTTTGGAAATTTATCTTTTACAGCTCTTAAAACTTTGACCACACCCTCTGTATGCCCATGAGCTGTATCTATAATTACAGCATCTACTCCTGCATTTACTAATGCAGTTGCTCGTTCAACAACATCTCCCGTAACACCTAATGCTGCAGCTACTCTTAATCTTCCATAAGAATCTTTATTTGCAATTGGTTTTTGAGTAACTTTAGTAATATCTCTAAACGTAATTAATCCTTTTAATTTGTATTCAGCATCAACAATTAAAAGTTTTTCAATTTTATTCTTTTGTAGGATTGCTTCAGCATCTTTTAACGAAGTGCCAACATCTGCAGTAATCAAATTGTGACTTGTCATTACTTCAACAATTGGTCTACTATTGTTATGCTCAAAACGTAGATCTCTATTTGTTACAATACCTTCTAATCTGCCTTTTTTATCAACCACAGGAATACCACCAATACTATGTTCGCGCATATTATTCTTGGCGTCAAGAACTACAGCGGTTAATGGTAAAGTAACAGGGTCTAAAATCATTCCACTTTCAGCTCGTTTCACTTTTCTCACTTCTTGAGCTTGTTGCTCAATAGTCATGTTTTTATGTAAAACTCCAATACCTCCTTCTCTAGCCATTGCAATTGCCAAAGCAGATTCGGTAACCGTATCCATAGCTGCTGATACAATTGGTACGTTGATAGTAATATTTCTAGTAAATTTTGTTTGGATTATTACTTCTCTTGGAAGTACTTTAGAAAAAGCTGGGACTAATAAAACGTCATCGTAAGTAAGACCTTCTCCTAAAATTTTGTTGTGGTGTGATGTCATATTGCAATTAGTATATAATTGCATGCAAATTTACAATTAAAATATGACTTTGTTGTCTGCAACAATTTAATTTATGCTTAATAAGATATATTTAGCACTAATTAATCTTATCATATTGACTTTGCCAAGAATATTCACTGAAATTTTTACCTGAACTACCACAAAGAATAAAAACCATTCCAACAGCACCTTTGAAATAAAACATAAACAGCATTAAGAGGTAACCGAAACTAGCTGGCTTTGTAAAAAAGAAAGGATACGTTATGGCGGTAAAAATAACACTAATAATAGCCAATGCAATTCCTAAATTCTCAATATTTTTTATAGACCAATATTTTAACTTTCTAAAAGGATGTACATCATTTCCCCATTTATGTATTAAATAATAAAATCCATTACCCATTGGAGCAAATAATAGTGGGTCGTCTGCTTTTCTTAATTTAAAAACATCCATAGGTGCTGCAATCTTAAAACCTTCTAACTTTATATCATGAATATTTTGCAATTCTTTAATCTTAGTAACAGCCTCTACAGGATAATTATCTTTAAAATAAACAGTGTCTAAAAAACGAAGTCTATAATCAACGCAAATCTTTTTAATATCGGATATATGAAAAATGGCATTAGTATCTAACTCATCAAAAATAAAGTTGTTTTTTGATGCACTAGGTTCAGATGTCAACTTATTTAAAACTGTGTTGTTATCAACGTCAACCTTTTCAAAAATATCATGATAAAAATTAATTGTATTTTCTTCAGGGATCCATTTGTCTCTTTGCTTCTCTAGCTCACTTTTTAAATTTACAACTTTCAACATATCATTAATTTAGCTATACAAAAATAAGAAAAAAGGAGTATGCAATTCAAACCATAGATGTAAACCTATTTTATTTAGATTTTATCTAAATAAAATATTTTTTATATACCACAGGCAGCTAATTAGATTTTATAAGCATCAAATAACAATGATACATATTCACAATTAGGATTTTTAAATACTTCGTCCGTATTTCCATATTGTAATAAATTTCCTTTTTGAAGTACCAAAATTTCATCAGAAATTTTTAAAGCATCTTTAATATCATGAGTAACAAATATGGCAGTGGTATTTGTTTTTTTTAAAATTTCTTTGATATCACTCCTTAATTGTTGTCTTAAAATAACATCTAAATTACTAAAAGGTTCGTCTAAAATTAATAACTCTGGTTTGGGTGCAAGTGCCCTAGCTAAGGCAACTCTTTGTTGTTGGCCACCTGATAATTCGTGAGGAAACCTTTTTTCAAAGCCTTCTAAAGCTACTAAATCTAAAACTTCTGTTACACGTTCTTTTTTATTTTTAGAAATACCAAATGCAATATTATCAAAAACTGTAAAATGAGGAAATAAGGCATACTCTTGAAAAACCATTCCTATATTTCTCTTTTCTGGTTCAATAAAAATTTTATTAGAAGAAAGTATATTATTCTTAAAAACTACAGACCCATTATTTTGTGTTTCTAAACCTGTTATTATTCGAATTAATGTAGTTTTACCGCTTCCACTTTCTCCAACCAAAGCTAAAATTTTACCTTTACTTAAAGAAAATGATATTTCATTTAAAGCTTTAACTTTTCCTTTACTGAAAGTTTTTGTTAACTTTTTAAGTTGTAAAATAGGATTATTCATTTTAAGATTTAGATATTAATCTGTTTAAAAATACAATTGGTAAAATACCAGTTAAAATAATAAATAAAGACGGCAACGCAGCCTCTGCTATTAATTCATCACTAGCATATTCGTATGCTTTTACTGCCAAAGTATTAATGTGATATGGCTTTAAAATTAGTGTTAATGGCAGCTCTTTCATCACATCAACAAAAACCAAAATACAGCCACTTAAAATAGCTGGTTTTAAAATTGGCAATTCTATTTTAAAAAATGTAAAAACATTACTTTTTCCTAATAGTTTAGAAGCATCAACTAATGTATTATTTAGCTTTAAACTAGAGGCTTCTATAGGTGAATAAGCTACAGCTAAATATCGTATTATAAAGGCATATATTAGAATTAAAACTGTACCATTAATTAAAAAACCTATTTTTATATCTAAATTATTTTTAAAAAACATAACAATAGATTTATCTAAAAATAAAGACGGAATTAAAATTCCGACAGCAATTACTGCACCTGGAATAGCATAGCCTAAAACTCCTATTTTTTCAAATGATTTTAGAAATTGTAAACGATTCCATTTAGAAGCATAAATAAATATTAATGCAAAAGAAACTGTACAAACCGCTGAGACTAAAGAAATGCTTAAACTTTGCAGCGCTATTGTAAAAAAAGATGTTGTAAAGACATCTTTATAGGTTAAAAAAGCCCAAAATAACAGTTGTAATAATGGTATTATAAAGCCTAACAAAAACGGAAGAATAGCCACAAACAACAAGATGTATCTCCACTTTTTTGATAATTCTAGTTTACGTACTTCTGTGTGATTTTTTACACTATTAAAATAAGCTGTATTTTTTCGTTGTTTTTTTTCTAAAATGATAAATAACAGAATTGTCACTAATAAAATTACGGATAAGTAAATAGCCGTTTCTGGCTCTTCTAAAGAGAACCAAGCTCTAAAAACACCTGTAGTAAATGTGTTTATTCCATAATATTTAGCAGCTCCATAATCGTTTAAAACTTCCATAATTACCAAGATTAATCCTCCAATAAAAGCAGGTCTTGCTAATGGTAAAATAAGTTTAAAAAATGTTTTTCTTTCACTTGCTCCTAATATTTTAGATGCTTCTATAATATTGTTAGATTGATTTACAAAAAAAGCTCTAGAAGCTACAAAAACGTAAGGATAAAGAGAAATACTTAATATAAAAATAAGCCCATAAATATTCATAATATCTACTCGTAAGCCAGTTATTTTTTCAAAAAAACCAGCATAATCAAAAAAACCAGCATAAGCGTAAGCCGTAATATAAGAGGGTATTGCTAAAGGCAAAATTAATAGCCATTGTAATTGTTTAGCAAAGGGAATTTGATATCTAGAAACAATCCAAGCAGAAGAAATACCAAAAAATAAGGTTAACATGCTTGTCCCAAAAACCAACCAAAAAGAATTTTTAAGATAGTTAGGTAACATATTATGCACAATATGATCCCAAGATTCTCCAGGGCCATTTAAAGCATTAATAGCAATAGATAAAATTGGAATAGATACGAACAAAACAATGGTCAATAAAATTATTGACCATTTGTTACTATCTCTTAATATTTTTAATAAAATTTGTTTCATAGTAATCCCATTACAAATAGGATTTAACAAAGATATTAATTTTTATTTCCAACTAGCTGCATCAAAAGCTAAAACCGCTTTCTTATTGTTTTCTCCTAATTTAGATAAAGATAAAGTATCTTCTTTAAAAGAACCCCAAGATTGTAGTAATTCTGATGGCATTACTTTTGTATTTACAGGATACTCATAATTTGCTTTGGCAAATACTTTTTGTGCTTTTTCACTAGCTAAAAACTCTATAAATTTTATAGCATTTACTTTGTTTGGTGCGTATTTAGCTACTCCTGCTCCGCTTACATTTACATGAGTTCCTCTGCCCTCTTGGTTTGGAAAAAACACTTTTATACCTTCACCAGCTTTTACTTCATCAGCATTTTTTGAGTTTAATAATTTACCAATATAATAAGTATTTACAACCGCTAAATCTCCTTCTCCGGCAACAACTGCTTTTATTTGATCTCTATCATTTCCTTTTGGAGAACGTGCCATATTTGCAACAATACCTTCAGCCCATTTTACGGCTGTAGCTTCATCAGAATTTGCAATAATAGATGCCATTAAAGATTGATTATAAATATTACTAGAAGAACGAATTAAAATTTTATTTTTCCATTTGTCATCTGTCAAAGCTTCGTATGTAGATAAATCTTCCGCTTTCACATTATCTGGATTATAAACCACAACTCTTGCTCTTTTTGTTAATGCAAACCACTGATTGTCTGCGTCTTTTAAATGAGAAGGAATTGTTTCTTCTAAAAATTCTGATTTTACAGATTGTAATAATCCATTATTTTTTGCACGAACTAATCTCCCTGCATCAACTGTTATTAAAACATCTGCTGGAGATTGTTCTCCTTCTAAAGACATTTTTTGAATTAATTCATCTGCGCTTGCATTGACAACATTCACTTTAATGCCAGTTTCTTTTTCAAATTGAGCAAATAACTCTTGATCTGGTTTATAATGTCTGTGCGTGTAAATATTTACTTCTTGTTCTTTTTCAACAGGTTCCTTTTTTTCTGATTTACAAGAAATGATTAAAACAGATAAAAGTAATATTGATAATATTCTATTCATTGTAGTTTAGTTTAAATATTTACAAATATAAATTATTAAGAATTGATTTAAATAACAATTTTAATTATTTTGTGATAAAATTACAAGTTGATTTTTAAAATTTAAATTGAAGGGTAACATAATAATTTCTAGGCAAAGAAGGTATAATTCCTGGTCCTGGATATCCACTAGATCTTCTTGTAAAGTAACTTTTATCTAAAAGGTTATTTACACCTGTTTCTAATTTTGCAAACTTATATTTATACGATAAAGAAAGATCAAAAATATCATAAGCAGGTATAGCTCCCCTAATTGGATTGGAAAAATCTGATGCTTCAGAATTTGAAGCGTCATTATATTGTTTTGATAAGTAGCTGTATTGAGCACTCATCAAAAAATTATTATACCCAAATTTAACTCCAGTTTTAAAATTTACATCAGGTACAAATTCTACTTTTTTTCCTATAATTCCATTTTGTTTGGATTCTGTATATTCTGAATTGATAAAAGAAGTGTTTATGAATGCACTTAAGATATAATCATTAGAAATATTTAATATTTTTTTTAAATTAAAATCGATTAAAGATTCGATTCCTAAAATTCTAGCTTTACCAACATTTGTTCTTAATAAACCTGCATTATTTATTGGCGGAATTGTAGTGAAAATGTCACCAATTCTATTATTATAAAATAATGCGAAAAAGTTAGCATCATAAGAAATTTTTTGATTGATATTTCCTCGAATACCAATATCTGTAGTAAATCCTTTTTCGTCTTCTAAATCTGGATCTACAGCATTCGATGGATTTACAATATTTAAATCTGTAAACGTTATAGATCTATAATTTTGAGAAATATTTGCATAGGTTTCTAAAGATTTTGATGATTTGTAGCTAATTCCTAATCCGAATAAAGCCAAGGAACGTTCTTTTGTAATATTATCATCCTCTGTTATAGATCCAATAGGATTTCCTGCACCATCAAAATTAGTACGTTTTTTAGTTCCCTTACTTCCTGTGCTTATATACTCAAATCGAAAACCTGGGGTTACTGATAGTTTATCATTCAAGTAAAAAATATTTTCTCCAAAAACTGCAACGTTTTCATTCGGATTATTAAAGTCAGATTGAAAAATATAATTTGGGAATTGCTCTGTTGCCGGTAAAAAATTAGCATCACTGCCATCAAAACCTGGCCCTTGAAATGCATCATTGGAAGCTTTGTAGTATTTTACACCTAATAAATAAGTCGCTTTTTTATCAAAAACGGTATAATTATTTACAAAACGCGATTCAAAACCATAGTTATTAAAATCTCCAATTATCAACTCTCTTTCAAGAAAAGTGTCTTCTAGAGTAACTGCAGCTATTCTAAAACCTACTGATTTTCTTGAGGCATTTAATCCGAAAAAATTAAAACTAAATTTAGCATCATTAGAAAAATTATGAGAGAATTTTAAATTATATAAAAACCAGTCTATTTGAAACCAATTTCGCGTTCTATTACTTTGTAAAGGATCTTCTGCAAACATTTTATCTGACAAACCACCGGCTTGCTGTGCCAGGTAATTAAAATAAGTAAGTTCTAATGCCAGTTTACTTTTTATATTAAAATCATACCCTAAATGTAAAAATGCATTCTTGGAATTAAAATTAGAGTTTGGTCTAAATCCATCACCTTTTTTATAATTAAAATATGCATAATAATTCAACTTATCTTTTGAACCACTAACGCTCGTAAAATTGGTATAAAAGCCAAAACTACCTGCAGTATTTCTACTAACGATTTCTAAAGCTTTAATAGGATTTGGTTTTTTCATCACAAAATTAATTAAACCACCAAACTGAGTTCCATATTGTAAAGAAGCTGCTCCTCTAATAATTTGAATTTCTTCTAAACCTTCTGAAGCAGGCGTATAATAACTTTCTGGATAGCCTAAAACGTCTGCACTAATATCGTAATCATTTTGACGTGTATTAAAATTTCCTGTTCTAGTTGGATTTAAACCTCTACCTCCAATATTTAATTGTAAACCGCCATCATCATTTTCAAAAATATTTAACCCAGGAATTTGGTTGTAAATTTGTCTTGCATTATTACTTGCCAAATTTGCAGTTGATTGATTTACTAAAATTACCTCTGTTTTTTTACCTGCAAAAATAGAGGTACCCACTACATCCTTTAAACGTTTCAATTCAAAAACCTTACGTTTTCTTGCTTTAATTTGAATTTCTGATAATTCTTCTTGAAATGAATTTAAAATTATGGTTGCATTTTTATAATCATCAGATTGCAGCAATATATTTTTAACCTTATAATTTTCTGCAAATAATACCAATGTAATTGCAGTTTTTTCGGTTGTGAAATTAATTTTTCCTGCTGTATTTGTTTTTGCTACAAAACCTCCATTTTTACTGTAAACTTCTGCATTTTTAATTGGTTTTTGCGCTTCTGATAAAACTGTAATTGAAACTTTTTTTTGACTGTAAATAGTCGTTTGTAATACTATAAATAAAACCGTTACAATTTTAAATTTCATTTTTTATAAATTTAATTTACTAATAACTTTAACTTCAAAATACAAACTCTCTACTATATGCCCTTTATTTTTATTGCTGATGAAAAGGGAACAATCCAATCTTTGTGTTTAAAACTTTCTTTTTCTTGATACAGATCTACTTTTGGATTGATAAAAGTAGCACTCAATCTTCCATTTAACGCAACAAAACTATCCACATAAACTTGAATATTTTTGTGACCTTGACTTTTAAAATGGTCCCCCAAATAATGTGCATATTCCAAGATAAATTCGGGTCTATAACTCATTTGCTTTTCTTGAATAGATGTTAAAAAATCTGTATTATCCACATAAAAAAACTTTTTTGTTTTTGCATCAACAATTTTAAAACTTGCATATCCTGTTTTCTCAGTAAGTAAAACTCGCCAAGAATATTTATAGCCCTCTTCCGTCCAGAATAATTCATCTGCATAAAGTAAATATCTCCAAGGTAAAATAAACTGAATTAAAAAAAAGACACCAATTATGGGTAGTATAATACTTTTAGAAGCTTTAGGGTATTTGAATGAATCTATAATTTGAAGATTTTTATAAAATTTAATTTTCGCTTTAAAAAAATTCAAAAATTTTACATGAATATTTTCATCTAAAAAGACCAATGTAGAAACAATCATAATAAAGGGAAACATTCCTATAGAGGGAAACAAAACACTTGTAGACAAATGAAAGAATAAAACTAATAAAAAGCCTAATGTTCTTGTTTTTTTATAAAATAATAAAAACGGAATAGATAAATCATATATAGCCCCACCCCAGCTCATTGCGTAATGAAACCATTCTTGTTGTAGGAATGTATTTCCAATTACAGGAAAGTCATATTTTGAAGGTAACCAAATTCTTAAAGGTTGCGCCCTAAACAACCAATCTGAATTTAATTTGGCTAAACCAGCATGAAAATAGACTATCCCTAATAGTAATTTTATGCTATCTATAGACCATTTTGGAATTTTTAAAAATTCTCTTTTCCTTAAATAAGAATCTACAGAGAAAGTTGCATTAGCTGGTAAAAAAATAAGTAAAAAACTTAAAATACTTACAAAATAATAATGATTTAAATAAGTAGTTTTATCCATTAACTCTATATAAGTAAAAGACAGAAAAAAAGTAATAATTGCTAATCTATATTTGTAGCCTACTGCTATAAAAATGGAAGATAATCCACAAATAAAAAAAAGTAAATACGTATAGTTATCTAGGGGCTTAACCCAATGAAAACCATAATATGTAAAATGAAATTTTGGTTGAATATAAAGTGAATCTATCCAACCTTTAGACCAGAATCGGATAATACTCAGGAACATCATAAAACCAAATAAAAGCCTAAAAACCGCTAAAGAAGCGGTTTTTGTTTGTTTATGAAGATATGTGGTTAAAATTTTAACCATCTCCATCTCCATCTACATAATCTATATTAATACTGAAAGCTTGAAGCATATCTACTTTTAATAAAACAACTGCTTTTTGCAATTCATCATAAGCCCTAATCATTTCCGTATTATTATCATCTACCTGATTAAAGAAATTATTATTTAAACTATTAATTTTAATTTTAGCTTCATTAAACTGATTTACAATACTTTCATTTAAATCTTGTCGTTCTAAATATAGTAAATAGTCAGAAAAACCAGTCCTAGAAGTAGAACTTCCATAGCTTTTTCCATTAAAATAATCTATAACGCTATTCAAAGCTTCTAAAGTCAATTCTTTAGATATGTCTTTTCTGTAAAAAGCCTCTACTTTTTCCGGTAATTTGTTATCAGAAAAAATACCCGCAGGTATTCCTACTTTATTAGCTCTTAAACCTTTTTCATAATAAAATATAAAATCATTAACTATTTTATTAACTGCACTAGTAGCTGTGTTAGAAGTACTTGCAACAAACTCACTTCTATACGAGGACCAACTAGAAACAACCTCTTGTGTTTTAGTATCCATTTGATTTAAAACATCTGTAATATATTTTTTATAATTACTGCTATTCAAATCTGTAGTATATTTTGCTAAGATCTCTGCATCAGAATCTGCAACACCGTATAATAAATAGTCTAATGCAGGAAAACCCTGAGCATCATGGTTATTTGAACTATTTAAATCGTAATTTCCAGAAGAAATATTAGATTCCACATCAGCAACTGTTAAAGGATAAATATTCATGAAAAATTTATATTGCAACTCCTCTGCTTTACCAATATCAAATATTTCTATATGTTGCCAATTTTTGTAAGCATTATACCAAGAAGTTCTCAAGGCATCTAGATTGGATTGATTTGGATTTTCTGTAAAATTTACTCCAGCTCCTTTTAATGCCGCCAACTTATTAGTAAAATCTTGATGTGCAGGAATAATAATATTATCTGCAATATTGATTAACATTGCCCCTCGGTCAAAATTATCTGCTGAAGTTGTGTCTTCACCTTCAGATGAAGTACAAGCATAAATTATACTTACAGCGACTAAAATTATTGATATTTTTTTTAACATGATTTACTTTAAAATTCGAAAAACAAAAATAAGAAAAAAGCAGTTCAAAAAGAACTGCTCTATTATAATTTACAAATTATTAACTACCTGCTTGTAAAACGGTAAAGTTAAATTTACTTGCTATTGTATTAGACATCGTTTCTAAAGCATCTTCACTAATATCCCAAAAACCATTTCCTGCTGATAATATACTTATAAATCCATCTACTTCAGATTTTGTAAAATAAGGTTCATTAGAATTTGGTTTTCTAGTAAATTGAAGACTATATACAAAACCGAAACCTTCTGATAAATCATGAAAAGAATCTTGTACGTTTGGAGATAGCGCATTTTTACCTTGTTGTAAATAATATACAGCTCTAATACCAATAATCTCTGAAATCTTTTCTTTTAAAATATTTGCTTGAGCATCTCTTACTTCGTAATTTTTAGCTACAATTGCAGCTCTTCCTAACTTAAAAGCATTATAAATATCATCTGCAATACCTGTAAAATCAGCATCTCCTTCTACTCTACTCAAATATTTATTTAAATATTTATCTTTGTTTAATTCAGGAGCGGTAGCATTGTCTAAACCATATAAATAACCAAAAGCTTCATCCCATTTATGTTCCATTAAAGTATAATCTTTAACATTTCCTGATGAATCTACATACAAAGTACCTGCATCATTATCTGTTCTATTTGTAGCTTCATCTAAAACTGCTGGGCTTAAATAATTATTTAGAATTTGATCTACCATCAAACCTCCTATCAAACTTTTGATAATAGCCTGATTGTATTCTAAACCTTTAGAATTTATATATCTTGTAGAACCACCACCAGATTCCTGAATTTTTCCTGGTACACCTACAGACGCATCATTATCCCAATTATTAAAAACTTCATTAACTTGCGCAGCTATCCAAGAATCAAAATCTCCTTTTATTGCAGTTCCATCTGTTGCATTTTCAGAAAAGAAATCTTTAGAAGCAGCAACTTTTTTTCTAACATTTTTAGTAGATTCGTTTAAAGATGCATCAGAAAATTTATTTCCAGTATTAGTGAACATACCATCAAGATCTTCCTCGCTTTTTGATGTATCCTTTAGGACACCTTCCAATTCTTGTGCCATTTCAATACGAGTTGTTTGTCCACTATAACTTACTGTTGAATTCCCATCTCTTACAAAAGAATAAGTTGCAGGAGTTATAACTTCATTGTTAACGTCATTATCATTTTCATCATCACTACAAGAATAAAACAATGAGAACATCGCCGACATTACTAAAAATAATAGTACTTTTTTCATTTTATTTAGATTAATTTAAAATAATTTGTTTAATAAATGCAAATATATGAAGCATCTTTAAATTTTAAAAACTTATTTAGATTAATTTAAGATAAAAATCTTAAATAAAAAAAGGTTCGCTCAAAACGCGAACCTTTTTAATACTTTTAAAAAATGTTATGATTGATTCCCTATCTAAATATAATCTTAGAAGTTCCGTAATCATTTTCAGGGGAAGTTACCTGTAGTAGCATTACGCCTGTTTTTACTTTGAAATCAAATTCTAATTCGTTCTTACCTGCATTTATCTGTATTTCTGAGCTGTAAATAATTTTTCCTGTAATATCAGATAGTGTTACTGTAGCTTCAGTATCCGTTTCACTGAATAAAAGTAAATTTACATTTCCTGCTGATGGATTTGGGTATGCCATAAACTCATTCTCAAACTTCTCTATCTTTTGTACAATCTGATCTTCAACAGCTACCTTGGTAAACTTAACATCCTTGATTTCTAAATCTAAAATATTTGTTTGTGCTTCTACTGGTAAAAAAGTAAATAATAAAGTGGTTAAATCCTCTGTGGTTAACTTATCCTGAGTAGCACTTGAACTAAATATTTCAAATGGAACGTAATACGTTTGCTCTTCTTCTGATAAATCTACCATTACTCTATACTGAGCTCTCCAATCTTCAATGGATGATTTTAGTAACCCTAACTCCATCAAACCTGATCCTCTTGCTGTAAATGAAAGATAGCTGTATTCTGAGTAATCCGCTGATAAAGTACCTGGTAATAACGATTTATAAATCGTTAAATAGTCATAATCACTGGTTGCTTGAATCTCTACTCCTCTATTAATCGTGTATTCATCATCCTGATATTCTCTGTCAAAATCATTCCATACAAAGTAATTTTTAATCTCCGTATATCTCTTATCATAATCTAAGCCCCAGTTTCCATCTGCATGATAAAAAGCATCTTCTACATCTCCTTCTACTTCAATAAGACCATCATATTCATATCCATCTGCAATATCTAATCGTAAAGATTGCTGAATTTCTGTAGTTACTGAATTGTTTCTATGCTTAATATTGTTTGCGGTCTCAGAATATAGCTCCACCATTGATACTTCGGCTGTATTACCTTCTTGTGTACTTCTCAAGGCTACAATTAACTCTCCTTTCTCTCTGTATATTTTTGAAGCATACGTTTCAGGAAATTTCTGAACCTCAGACTGTTGCACAGGAATATAAGATTTTAAATTATTTAAAATATCTCTTACTAATTTTTGAGTATCTTTTGGTTTTGTTGTCCAAACTTGGAAATTGTAGACATCATTAAACTCTGTGTAATGGTTTACATACCAGTTCGTTTGGATCGTATACTTACTATCATTATTATTCTTTGCAATTGCAAAAGAAATTGCATATTCAACAACACCATCTCGTTGTTTAATTCCTTGCATTAAGAAATTATAACCTCTGATTTGTACTTTTTGAATATTCAAAATCTCAGCTCCTCTTAATCGATCACAAGATGCTTTGGTATGATTGTAAATCCTATCTGAAGTTTTAATTCCTAAAACAACTCCTTTTGTCTCTCCATTCATAGAGAAATCTACAGACAATACTTCATCTGCTATGGTGTAATCTAAAATATCAGTAGGGGAAGTTATGTTGGCTATATTACCTGGATACAACTCCTCAGGAAACATATCTAACATCGTTTGCCCTTTTCCTTGATAAGGCTGTGAAGCTTTCATCTTATCTTTCTGATACAAGTTCGCACTTGACTTTACAAACTCTGTTGGTACAGAATTTTTCTTTCTTCCTACATAGATTTTTGAAATTGCATCTCCTAAAGACTCAGACTCAACTCCTCCATTATTTCCCCCTCCTGTATTTCCAGAAGAAACACCATAAGCAAAATCTTGATCCAAATTATTTACTCCTAAAGGTAAAGAAAGAGTACTCGTATTTGGAGTACCTACTCCATCTGCATCAAAAGTTGGTATTAAATCTGCTATTACTTTTCCTGCTGGTAAACCACCTGTTACTGTACTTATATCTACAGTTACTATGTAACCTCCTAATACAGATAAATTATCAAATAAATAATTATGAATACTTGGATTATCTGGACATTAGCTCTAATTGTTTTAGGAATCTTTATTTATTCCATGACTCTTTATGTGTATGGTGATAAATATTTGCCTAATAACAATTTAACTGATGGTGTTTGGTGTGTAAATGACTTAGCTACAGATTTAGGTTTTGAAACTGGAGATAAAATTATTAGTGCTGATGGTGTTGAGCTGAAAAGGTTTTCAGATGTTTTAGAAAAAATAATTATTTCTGACGTTATTACTGTATTAAGAGATGGTGATATGGTTGATCTTACTATGCCTATTGATGTGATTGATAAATTTTTAAATAGCGATAATAAGACTGTTTTATATCCTAGAATCCCAACTATTATAAGTGGTTTTACTGAAAATTCAAATTGTGAAAAAGCTGGGCTATTAGTTAAAGATAGAATAGTTGCAATTAATGGTATTTCAGTAAACTACCATGATCAGCTTACAAAAGAACTTACGGTGTATAAAGACACTGTTGTGCTGGTTGATGTAATTAGGGGTGGTGAAAAAATTGTGTTTAGCACTAAAGTAGATGAGGATGGGTTATTGGGTTTTACTCTTGCAAATTTAAGTTTGGTTCAGTTAGAGGAGTTAGGGGTTTATAATATGGCTTCATTTAAATATACTTTGTTGGAAAGTTTCCCTGCTGGGTATAACAAAGCAATTAAAAAACTAAATAGTTATATTGATCAATTTATCTTGATCTTAAGCCCAAGCACTGGTGCTTATAAGGGTTTAGGTGGTTTTGGTGCTATGTTTGAACTACCGAAAGGTTACGACGAGCCAGTACTCATTTCAGGCACAGACGGTGTTGGCACCAAACTGCGTTTAGCCATGAACTTAAACAAACACGATACCATTGGTATCGACCTTGTCGCGATGTGTGTTAACGACTTGATTGTCGGTGGTGCTGAACCTCTATTTTTCCTTGATTATT
>ENA-OSET01000381-OSET01000381.1-sediment-metagenome-genome-assembly--contig:-NODE-381-length-50391-cov-6.647812_pt1 | contig 50391 bp, 43 predicted proteins | sample MGYA00237882_ERZ534229 | MGnify/ENA primary metagenome ERZ534229 (study PRJEB26408, sample SAMN06266212) | sediment metagenome | isolation source: Hudson Canyon methane seep mesocosm | place: USA:Hudson...
ATGGAAACAATTGAATTTCGTTGCAAATTTGCACCAATCGTACTAAATGCAGAATCATCTTTCAGATATTCTGCCATTACAGCCCTGTTGCTTAAGTCGTCAGGATCACCGGTGATAGTATGACTAGTCACGTCGTATCGGATCAAACTATTATTGTCATCGCTGCCTTCGATACAATACATCACTGAATTATCAATAAAGTAAACTCTGCTGGTTGTTGATTCTTCAGCAAAAAGCACATCTGCCTCCAAAAATAACCTATGTGGGTCATTAGCTTCGTCTGCAGAATAAACAGCAGTATCTATAGGGTAAAATTTCTGATTCGATTCAACGTAAACATCATCTGAAGTAATAGGGTAGACAATTGCATTATAGCTTACTACATCGGTAATGCTAACCGTGGTCGACGCAGGCACAATCGTCACTTCATCACTTGCTACATCAGGTGAGACTGGAATATCTACATAGATAGCGCTTGATTGAATCGGCATAAACTCTAAGCATGCATTGGTAGTTATCCGTGCGCTATTAGGTAAAGCTCCTCTAAGTTCTCTGTTGAGCCTTTCAATCGCAAAACGGGCAGATGATAATATTTGATCGCGTGCTGATACATCAGCGTACATTCGACTGCCAAATTGTAAAAAGCTACTTATGCCTACCGCGAGTATACCCAATATGACCATAGCAACTATAAACTCAATTAATGTAAAGCCCTTTGATTTTATCACTTTACAATTAGACATTTTAAGATGAGAAACGTTAGAACTCATACTTTTTGAATACTCTCTATGAGGAGATTCTTTTTTAGGATTATATAACTGACGAAAGTTAGAAATCATTAGAAGTTCACCCTATATACCGAAAAAATATAATCATCATCTTGTGGGCTTCGCACAGTAATAGTAATTAACTTTGCTGTTTTTTCATCATCAACACCTGCATCATATTCACCACTATAGTTACTGTCATAAATCACAGTAACATTCATAGAAAATCCCACATAAACATCAGAAATGCTATTTCCTTGAGAATTGAGTATTTCGTCATCGGTGAAATTAATTGCATTGTAATCATCGACATCATTATAATCGCCGCGTTCTTCACTACCGTCAGCACCTAAATTCGCTGATACAGTGCATAGATCGGCAGAAATTTCTCCACACCGATCCTCACCTCCAGACATATCAGAATTTTCATCAAAGGCCTTGCCTAAAATTTCATTGACCATTGACTGGCCTAATTCCGCAGCTCTGATTTGATGTATTTGAGCAGCACTTTGACTAGCTAGAGGGTAAATCAAACTCGTCAACAAAGCATAGGCAATAGATAAAACGACAATGCCGACAATAATTTCAATTAATGTGAAACCCGCTTGTTTAGTTGTTTTTTTATGTTTTGTTAAATCAATTGGCAGCATAAATATAACCTTGATCGTTAATGGCAACAATAAGGGTTTGCTCTTTGCCAACAATACTAATTTCGCAAGGAGAAGAACAATCAACGGGGCGACCTAAATGGTCAAAAGTAAATGCTGTTGAGCCACCTGCATACTCAAACTCAACTTCATGATCAATAATTTTAACTATCGTGGTACTGTTTGAATCATTATCAACAAAAGTTGTGCAGCTATCATCTGGAATACCCAGCTTATCGCCAGTAACTAATACATCATGACATTCGCTACCAGAGGTGTTTTGCATGGCTCGTAATTGAATACTACGAAGTTTAGTGACTGTTTCATCTTGATAGATTATTACTTCATAGCCTCCCGACGATTGCATTTTAGGGATAACAGTCGCAGCGAGAATACCAATAAGTATGATGACAACAACTAGTTCGATTGTTGTAAAGCCTTTTTGATCTAGTCTCATTTGATGACCGGTAATAAGTCTATTTATTTTCAAGTGATCATTTCTCAAAGTTGTTTCGAAATAAATTAAATACACTCAAATATGTTAATTTCAGGTGCGACGTCTTCACTAACAGCCCCTTTAAAAGTGACAAGGCAAGGTGAGGTTAAACTATCAGGTTCATCCATACTTGCAGGATAAATAGTTAATATTGCCCCCGTGTTATTAGCACTTATCACAAAGTCATCACCTAAATTAATCAACCGGCGCCAATAATCCTCTGGGGATCTTGGAACTACTGGGTAACCAAAGGCAATTGTAAGAGGATCTCCATCATTTAAAATAATTGTAGCAGAGCTATCCTTCTGGTTGCCCGAAATAATGGATTTACTATAAACAAGCGCCGAGGCACCTTCTAATGAACCTTTGACAGCTTCCAATGTTGCAGTATGAGCTTCAGCCGTTAAATCGACATACTTTGGAACTACCGTGGCTGCAAGAATACCTAAAATTACAATAACGACGATTAACTCAATAAGCGTAAAACCTCGAGTATTTTTTCTTGTCTGTTTTAATGTCATTGTAGTATCCATTAATACTTTCACTTTGGTTAAAATTCCATCTCATTAATATTTAACAGCATATCGTATTTTTTGATAAAAATATATCTTCTAAATGACTAACAATTAGCCGATAAAATATTGTAAATATGGATGAAGCACTTTACTCTTTGTTTACTATTTCTCTGTTATTTAAATTTACGTGACGCTATTCCCCTATTTCCGATTTTTTCTTATTTTATATTTTTGTTTTGCTATGCATATTGTGCTGGAAACACCCGGTGGGGCAGGCTTATATTTATCCTTCAATGTATTTGGCTGGTTAATCGCTACAATCCTTATTTCATTAGGCCTATGGCAGATTACACTTAAAAGAAAAGTGGTTACAAGCAAGTTGCAACTTTATAGCTTGTTAGGCTTTTTATGTTTATGCGTACCGATGTTTTATAGCAGTGAGTTCAGTGATCACGCTATTCCACGCTTGCTTGGTTTAGCCGGTGGTTTATTACTCCTTTTCTGTTTATATCAATTTGATGAATTAAACGATAACCCACAACAAATTTTATGGTGGATCTTAATCGCTGTTGCTCTACAAGCAAGTTTTGGCTTAGTACAATATTTTATTTTAGAAACAGGTGATTGGGGAGGTTATAGACCAGGCATTAGTAAACCTCATGGAAGTTTTTTACAACGGAATGTAATGGCAAGTTTTATGACTACGGGTATAGCATTATGTTTATATTTAGGAAGAGAAAGTAAATATTTATATTTTAACCGTTTAAAGTATTGTCTAATCTATTTCACTTTGTTCTGCTCAAGTTTTTTAATTATTCCTCTTTTATCTCGAACAGGATATTTAACACTTATTAGTGTCATTCTGTTATTAACACCTTATCTTTTTACAAAAAACAGAAGACAGTTATTGAAGTTATTCTTCATTATATTGGCTGCCCTTATATCATCCCAAGTAAGTGTAATTGATAAACCAAGTAATTTAGCCGAACGAAAAGGCACTAATATTACAGCTAGATCCGATATTTACTCCATAACAACAAGGTTAATATTAGATAAGCCTATTTTCGGAAGTGGCTATGGAGCCTTCGAACGTAGTTATTTAGATTTCAATAATCAATTAAAACGACAATCCCCTGACATAAACCAACCTTTATTAAAATTGTCACACCCCCACAACGAAGTTTTATATTGGGTAAGTGAAGGCGGTATAATTGCTTTGCTCGGTATGCTCTTTTTCTTCGTCGCTTATATGAGTAGCTGGCTCAAAATTGATAAAAAGTTAGCTAAACGCCTCGCTATTTTAGGTTTGATTACTCCTTTGTTACTTCACAGCCAATTAGAGTTTCCTTTTTATACGTCTATTAGCCACTGGTTTGTTTTTATTATCTTACTTTGGTTTACTGATATAGAAAGTAACCGTAATAAATATAAAATTTCATTCGACAAAACTTTTTTATTACGTTTTTTTGCAGTTTTGCTACCTTTTATTTTCCTACCATTCTTAGTAACCACCTTACATACAGGTAACATTATCGTTGAACATGAAAAAAATGGTTACCAGAATATTGAGCGTTTGTTAGATATTGAAAATCCTATCGCTTGGCAAAGTAGGCTTGATAAAAACATTTATGGGCATACATTAGTTGCGGGGTTGCGAGAGAAAAGTCCTGAGGCTTTACAACGATATATTAATTGGGGACTACAGCGTGTTCGACATGCTCCAAGAAGCAGTGTTTACTCAAATGTTCTGTTGTGTTTAGGTATTTTAAAACAAGAAGTAGAATACCAAAGAGTTTTAAAGGAAGCTAAATTAACCTATCCGCTCATTGAAGAATGGGGAATTAATATTTTAAAGGCTAAAGCTGATTAATGCGTGACCAAACTACTAATAATAAAAAACCGAGCATTGCTCGGTTTTTTTATTGCATCAATATTTTTGATTAACAACCAGTAATTGTACTAGATATAGCAGGACGCGTTTCAGCATCAGTAACACCACTTACATCATAAGTAGCAACACAGGTTGCCTCTGTTACGGCTTCTGAGTGTGTATATGTAGTAGCAGTAGTTAAGATACTTTCAGTTAAATCAGCATCAACATCTATAACATCAGCAATACCATCAGCATCTGGCCAACCGTAAACTAGAGTAACTGTAGCGCTACCAACAGAAATAGCACCAGTATCAGATATTTCACCTGCAACTAAAGCTTTAGCATGCACTAAGTCCGCCGCTGAGTTTAACGCTCCACGAACACCGTCAACAACAGAACCTTTTGCATCACCCGTCAAATCAATAAACTTAGGTGCAGCTGTTGCAGCTAAAATACCCAAAATAACAATAACTACGACTAATTCTATAAGTGTAAAACCTGCTTGCTTTTGTAATGTTTTCATAATTAACCTTTTGTTTTAATTTTAAATTTAGTTTCAAAAAAACCGAGTTTTAAGGATTAGTTCGTTACTGCGATATTAATTTCTACACGACTGCTCGCAGGGTAATAAGTAAAGTTATTTCCTACATTTGCCACACCTGGGTCTTCAAAGTTCCCACTGGTATCTTTATCCAAGGTCTCTCTTAAATAAAAAATACAGTGAGAGTCAGCTAAATCGCCTGTTTCTGCCACAATATAATTTGTCGTTGTGCTAGCGTCACTGAAAGTTTCTAATGTCGGCGGTTGCTGAAAAATATTATCCCAAATTTCTTTACAATTAGCCGCATCAAAATCAGCCCCTAAAGCTGTTCCATCAGTTAAGCCTGTGACATAACCCGGACGAATATCTGTGTCTTCGGTTGTTAACACTAGATTCACGCCATCATAAACTGTCGTGTTATTTGTGCCGTCATTAGTACGTCCTTCAGATTCCCACTGTGCTCTAGCTAAAGAAACACCTGTAGCAAAACCTCCTGCCATACCTTCAATATTGGCTTGTTTAGCTTGTTCTGTTAAATCAATAAACTTAGGAATAGCAGTTACTGCCAAGAAACCCAAAATGACCACGACTATCACTAATTCAATTAGTGTAAAGCCTGTTTGTTTTTTCATAACAACCTCTTTTCGTTTGTTCAGCTCATTTACTGAGACTATAAATTTATTCTAACAACGATTTACTAATAAAGTCACTCACTTAGTGGACTTTAGTCACATTTTTTAACATATAGGCAATAAACTCATTACTTTTTACTGGTGTACCTGTACTTTGCTCACTTTTCCATTGCTTGGTTGATAGTCAAAGTACTCGCCACTTGGCAAACCATATCGGCAAACATGACTTTTTTTCTCATTATTTCGAGTATTTACAATAACCATTACAGCAGAAATCGGCTGCTTAATATAGAACATGGGTATTCCTAAAACTTGTTGCCAAATTATCTGACAGTTGTTTCGATTACCGACCATATCTACTGTTGAAACATCTACCCACCCTTTGGCATTTACTTCAATACTTGTATTTTTACTTTCACCATTTATAACGGTGTTTTCTTTGATTATGACCCAATTTGGTTGATTATCCATAAACCATTGTGCATGGATACCGTTCAATCTAGCGGAAAATGTATTCGCAACTGCATCAAAACCGGTCTGTGATAAAAGTTGTTCTTGTTTAAAAAAGTAATAAATAAAGGTCGCCATGAATAATCCAATCATAACAAGTATAATCAAGTTTTCAGCCACCGACTTTCCTTTTTTAGCGCTAACTTGCTGCGACGTCATATTATTACTACTTTATTAGCCTTTGAAGGCAGACATCATATCCCACATAGGTGTGAATATACCTAACGCAAGAACTAATACCATACCAGCAACGATTGCGATCATTATCGGTTCAATTCGAGCCGTAAGCGTACTGAGTTCGTAATCAACCTCACGCTCGTAGTAATCACCTACTTCTTCTAACAGTTCATCTACACGGCCTGTTTCTTCACCTACAGCCACCATTTGTAAAACCAATGGCGTAAATAATGTACTTGCATTTGCTGAGCGTAATAAACTATCGCCACTCTCGATACCGCCACGCATAGCTAATATTTTATCTCGCATGTAGGTGTTATCAACAGCATCTGATACCAGTGTAAGACCTGTAGTTAAAGGTACACCTGCTTTTAACACAATAGAAAAACTATGTGAAAAGCGCGATAAAATAGAACGTTCAATTATACTGCCTACAATAGGAAGTTTTGTCTTTAGTCTGTCCCACAAATACATACCACGGTCGGTTTTCAAATAATGCCTAAGTCCGAAGAAAGCAAATACACTCGCCACTAACATATGTGGCCAATAATTAACAAAGAAGTCTGAACTCGCAATCAACATTTTAGTCGTTATGGGTAAATCAGCTCCGAGTTTCGCGAACATATTGGCAAATGTAGGAATAACAAAGATATTTAAAATAACCATGGCAATAACAATGGCCCCCAAAACAAAGCTTGGGTAACGTAACGCTGCCTTAATTCGTTTTCTTGTGTCTAGTTCTCGTTCAAAATAACTGGCAAGTTTTATAAATGAACCATCGAGTTGCCCAGTATTTTCACCTACATGGACTAGTGAAATAAATAACGGTGAGAAAATCTTAGGATGTTTATTTAAAGCGGTTGAAAGTGCGTAACCACCTTCTAATTGACTAGCGACATCCGTTAAAGCAACTCTTAATTTAGGTGATGTACTTGATTCTGCCATGCCATTGATTGCACGTAATATAGGAACACCAGAACGAACAAGCGCATACATTTGTCGACAAAAAACAATTAATTCATCTAGTGTTATCACAGAAAAACCAAGTAATTCTCCAATATCAATATTCGCTAGATCAGTTGTGTTGCTCTGTTTATTTTTAGACTCATTTATTGCTACAGGTATAATTCCTTGGCGCGACAATTGCTCAGCAACCGCATTAGTGTTTGCTGCTTCTATCGTTCCTTTAACTTGAGATCCGCTAACACTTCTGCCAACGTAACTAAATTCCGCCATAATAAACTCTACTTCTAGCCCTGAACATCTATAGTATCAACTAAACGAAGTACTTCTTCCACGCTAATAATACCTAGTTTGGCATAATCAAACGCCGCTTGCGCCAATGGCGTAAAAGATGGATTTTCTTTTGCTAATTTCGTAAAGGCTTCTGAATCATCACGCTTAAGCGCAGCCATCATAGGTTCATTCATCTCTAATAACTCAAAAACGCCGATACGTCCTCTATAACCACTATATTGACAAGACTGACAGCCACGACCTTTTCTATAGGTAACCGTTTTAGCTTGTTCACCAGCGAGATGTGTCAACCACATCATTTCTTGTGCATCTGGCGTGTGATCTTCACCACAGTGTTCACATATTTTACGCACTAAACGTTGTGCTATAACGGCACGCAATGAGCTACCAACAAGAAAACCTGCCGCGCCCATGTCAATTAAACGTAATGCACTGGTGATAGCATCATTGGTATGTAAGGTTGATAATACTAAGTGACCTGTTAGTGCGCCTCGTAAGCCAATTTCGACTGTTTCATGGTCACGCATTTCGCCCACCATGATGATATCGGGATCTTGCCTTAATGCTGTACGTAATACGGTTGAGAAGTTTAAATCAATTTTAGGTGCTACTTGCACTTGATTGATTCGAGGTAAACGATACTCAACAGGATCTTCTACCGTTATGATTTTTTTAGTAGATTGATTAAGTTCACTCAACGCGCCATATAGCGTGGTTGTTTTACCACTACCTGTTGGCCCTGTAACTAAAACCATACCATGCGGGCGGGTAATTTGATGGCGAACACGTGCAACTAGATCAGCAGGCATACCCGTTTGGTCAAGCGATAATAATCCTGCAGATTGATCGAGTAAACGCATAACTACCGACTCACCATGTTGTACTGGCATGGTAGACATACGAACATCAATATTATGACCTTTAATTTGTAGATTAAAACGACCATCTTGGGGTAAGCGTTTTTCTGAAATATCTAGGCCTGCCATCAGTTTCAAACGCAATACCATGGCCGAGGCAATTTTATTTTCTTTAAGGATATTTTCTTGTAATACACCATCAATACGTTGACGAATTCGTAATAAATTTTCATCAGGTTCAATATGAATATCAGACGCTCGCATTTGCACTGCATCTTCAAAAACGGATTGTAATAATTTACCAACCGTTGCATCGCCACTATCATCTAGAAAGGTAGACGATAAATCAAAATCAGTGGTCTGCTCGTATTCTTCTTCTAACTGACTAGCAAATGATTCAATGTCAGCCGTACGTCGATATAATCCATCAAATGCTTCATAGAGTTGCGATTCCATTACAACGGCAAGATTCAATCTTTTAGGGGAAAGCATTTGTTCAAGTTGATCTAGACCACTTAAATCAGCAGGATCACTCATCCCCAATAATACGGATTCACCTTGATCTTCAATAATGAGCGCGCGTAAACGACGTGCATGAACTTCAGGTAACAATAGCGCTACTTCGTTAGGAATGCGACGTTGGCTAATATCTAAAAATGGGACATTAAGTTGCTGAGCTAAGAACTCTTGTAATTGACGCTCGCCTATATGGCCAAGCTCAATCAAGGTATCTCCTAATTTTCTTCCAGTCGTTTTCTGGCTATTAAGTGCCTGCATTAATTGTTCATTAGTGATGATATGTTCATGTACTAACAAATCGCCGAGGCGCATTTTTAATTTAGGTGCTGCCATAGTTATTCTCCCAACTCAATAATTCGCTGACGGGCAAACGTTTCAGCGCTTCCTGATAACCCACTTCTATTTAATGCTGTTTGATAGGCATTGCTTGCTTGTTCAAATTCGCTGTTGCTGTCGTGTGCCACAGCTAAGCCCAGCCACCAGCGAGAAGCTGAAGGTTCGATGCTTACCAAAACTTGATATGCTTCTGCTGCAAAAGAAAATTCATTTAGCTGCTGAGCCGTGGTAGCTCGTAAACTCTGATATTCAACACTGGTAACATTGTTTACTCTCGGCATAGCGTTTAAAGTCAAAAATGCCTGTTGTACTTGGTTTTGCTGTAAATAGACTCTGGCTTTCATCACTCGAAACTCACTATCATTTGGCGATAAATTAATTCCCTGGGAAAGTAAATTTAAAGCATCTGAATAAGCTTCACGACCAAACCATAAAGCGGCAAGTTGTTTCCTCGCACTTTTATGGTCGGGAATAACTAATAATACATCTTCAAATAAAGTTTCTGCCTGAGCTATATTATTATTAACTAATGCTTGCTCAGCACGTAATAATTTTTGCTTTGCGAGCTCACCTGGTGTTAATTTTTTTCGTGATATTTTCAACGTTGATCGTTTTACATCAATAGCAATTGGCTTTACAAGCTCTTGCTGATTGTTCGCGTTATTAGTGATGTCGTTAGTCGAAGTAACAGTCGTTTCAGCAACATTTTCACGTATGTCATTGTCTCCCAGAATATTATTTGATGTAGTATTTTCTTGAGTACCTTTAATCATTTCAGATACGTCAGGCTTATTTTGATTAAAGTCATCTTGATTTAGGGTATTACTTATACTGTCTTGATTAATATCATTAGCATTATTCCTTAAATCACGACTTTCTAATATCTGCTCTGGAGATGAATTCTTAGGCGCAATAGTTTGTTCTAGTTTTTTGACTGTTGTATTATTTTGCGGAGTATTGCTTTCTGGCGAAATACTCATCTTTAAGGTTTGATTTTCAACATACATTTGCCAAACAAAAATGCCGACAATGTTAAGTAAAATAATAACGATTAAACTAATGAATACAGTTTTTTTATTTGAAGATGCTGACGAAATAGGCGCAGTAAAATCACTAGAGCCTTGTTGTTCAACTTGGCGTTGGTCTAAATCTTTTAACATTTGGTTAATTACGCTCAAGCGATTACTCCATAATTTTTCAATACATATACAATTATTACTGTTGAAATTATCACGCTAGCAACACTTACGTACCATTTAGTGTTACTGGGTTGAATCGTTGCTTCAGTATCATTTATCGCTGCAGATAAATGTTTATTGGTTATTTGGTAAATCCCCTCTCCATAACTTAACATCAACATTTTATGACACAGTACATTAACCAAGCGAGGAATGCCTTTACTTACTCTAGCCACCTTATTCGCTAAAGTCGCACTAAATAATGAAGCTCCCTTATAACCTGCAACGTTCATGCGATGCTGAATATAGCTTTGTACTTCTATCGCTGTCATTGCTCGTAGTTTATAAGAAAAAGTAATACGTTGTTTTAGTTGCCTAAATCTTGTTGTTGCTAAACGTTCGTCTAATTCTGGTTGAGCAAACAAAACGACTTGTAAAAGTTTCCGCGTTTCAGTTTCTAAATTTGTGAATAAACGCAGAGCTTCAAGACTTTCTTCAGGCAAAGCTTGAGCTTCATCGAGAATAAGTACGACGGAATGACCTTCCGAGTGGAGTTCTAATAATCGTTGCTGAATACGTTCAGTTAGTAATTGTACTGACATGCGCTGTGCTTGTTTTACGCCTAGTTCAACGGCTACCGCTCGACGTAGCTCATCAGGTTTTAAATAGGGATTAGGAATATAAGCAGTAACAAAATGTTCTGGTATTTCATTGAGCAATTTTCGGCAAAGCAGGGTTTTTCCTGTACCTACTTCACCTATAACCTTAATAAAACCTTCACCTGTTTTCAATGCAGTTAACAATACAGCTAACGCTTCATTATGAGGCTCTAAACCAACATAAAATGCAGTGTTTGGTGTTAACGTAAACGGAAGTTCCGTTAAACCAAAGTGGTAAAGATACATATATGTTGGCTATTCGTCATTGCTATCAGGAACAGGTTTAGAAGCTTCAGGTGCAGTTGAATCAGCTTCTTCATTTTGTGAAAAATCTTCTTCTTCTGGAAACCATTGTTTTAACAATGAACGAGCATCTTGCAACTGGTTTTTCCACGTGTCTTGACCAACAACAATAGGTTTTAACATAATAACCAATTCTTTTTTCTGTGTTGTTTCACTTTTACTTTTGAATAACTCACCAAATATTGGTATATCACCTAGAAGTGGCGTTTTTGATTCCATATCAACTTTTCGTGTTTCAATTAAACCACCAATGACAACAATTTCACCTGATTTAGCACGAATAATTGTATCTGATTCTCGCACACTGCTTTGCGCTAAAGGTAAGATAATCTCTTCCCCATCAAACTTAATCACTTTACTTTGTTCATTAGTCAATGTTACCGAAGGATGAACATGAAGAATAACTTCATCATTTTCAGCAATTTGTGCAGTAACATCTAAAGCAATACCTGAGAAGAAAGGCGTCAAATCAATTTCTGGAGTCGTTGTAGTTGATGTGCCTGTAGTCGTAGTACTTGAAATATCCGTAACAAAATATTCATCTTCTCCGACTTTGATTACCGCTTTTTGATTATTAGTTGCGGTTATTCTTGGGCTTGAAAGTACTTGTACATTACCTTGTGTAGACAGTAAGTCAATCACGCCACTAAAATCATCATTATTAAACGATAAACTACTAGTACCCCCAATAGTACCTGAAATAATGTTACCCGCGATTCCGCCTGCTGTAGAAAAAGTTAAATCGCTGCTGCCAATACTTCCTAGTACTTTATCCCACTTAACACCTTGTTGATAATCATCATTAAGCGTAACTTCCATAATTTTTGCTTCAATGATAACTTGGCGTCGCAAATGGGTTTCTGTATATTTAATGAAGCTTTTAACGACCTTTATTTCTTCTGGTAAAGCGCGAATAGTTACTAAACCTGCTTGTGGAGAAACGATAACAGAACGCCCTGCCTCAGAGCCAACAAGTAACGTTAATGTTTCTTTTAATTCGGTCCAAAAATCAGATTCGGTTTCGGTGTAGATATTAACACCGCCATTTCCTTGTTGATTGTTTTGATTGTTATTTGAGCTGCTTGAGTTACTAGAATTACCTGATCTGCTTGAATTATTGGAGTTGTTGTTAGAATTATTGCCGCTGTTTTGGTCACTCTCTGACACACCACCAGAATTTATACTCATACTCGACATGCCTGAACGCTTTACGTACAAGTAGTTAAGAGGAATAGTTTCTGTGCGAATACCAGCAGGATAAACTTGAATAACTTTACCTTTACGACGTATTTCATAGCCGTAAACTTCTTCTACAACATCCAGGACTTCATGCAGCGTATTATTTTTTAAATTAAGCGTAATTGTGCCCGTAACATCAGGATGAACGACAACGCTATAAGGCGACTCATCAACTAAAGCAGCAAAAAAATCTTGCGCACTTACATCACTAGCTGCAATTTCCAAACGCTTTTCGGCGAGTAAGCCTTGTCGAGCTTGGCTTATACTTCGCTGCATTAATTCTTGCTGAATGTCATTAGGTACGTTTTGTAATGCTTTAGGTTTAGGCTTACTAGATTCCTTTATTGCCTCATCTAGTGCACTAATCATCTCTGCGGGTTTATCTGGTGCAGTTTGACAACCAACTAAAGCTAAAAGTAACGTGAAGCAATAAAGTTTTCTTTGAGTATTTTTCATTTGATCATATCTTTTCATTTTGATTTAACCACGACACTAGAAAATACACTGAGCTTTAAGCGTTTTTCTGCTGAACGTAAGACAACGCTGGTATTGTTCACAGCTACCAATTCATACTGACGAATAAAGTCACCTACTTTTAATACTTGACCATTAATCACCGCGGTATGTACTTCAACGCCATGAACAATACTTTCTAATATTAATTCTGCTTTTGTTGCAGCCTGTGCTTTAGTAATGGATGAAAAGCCACTTGCTGACAACGGTTTTGTAGGGTCATTATTTTGTGCACTAACTAAAAATGTCATAAACATGATTATGAAATATAAACTGTTTAACGTTAGGTTTTTAAACACCGATAAACTCCCGTTTAGTACTTAAGCTGTACATTTCTATTTCTAGTTCACTTACCGGATATTCTTTAAGCTGATAATTAAACTCTTTCCAAAAAAACTTCCATGATAGTGATTCAAGTTGAGTTAAATAATCACGTAATTGAAAATAACTACCACTAAGTTTAATTTTTATTGAATGTCTATAAAGCACTAATTTTTCTTGGTTAGGGTCAGTTTCCGCAGTTGAAATATCTTTAATTTTAACAGCAGGCTTTGAACTCGCAAGCGTTATCGCTTGAGCTGGAATAACTTGAAACGACTGTAAAGAGATACCTTTTTGAGTTTTCAACAACTGCAGTAACGCATGGCGCATTTGAATAGGATTGATGAGATCAGAGGTAAGCTGTAATAAATTCACATCAACTTTTTTTAGTCTTTCTTTGTATTGTGAAATTTGCTTATTAAGTTCTGAATTAGGATCTTTTGACAAGCCGTCTTCTAGCAATGTTATTGAGGAATTAGCTGATCGGTTTGCTTTACTCATTTGTATAATTTGCTTTTCAAACTTATCTATTTTTGACGAATTATCATCAATAAAAAAAGTATGAATGATAAAAATTATGGCAACTAAGCCAGTAATCAGTACCATATATTGTTCACGAGGTGTAATCGCTAAATATTTGTCACCATAGTCTTGCCATTGTTTATTCATTAGTCTCTCCCACGCCGGCTTTAGAGCTAACTAAAAATTGGGTCAACTTTTCTTCATTTTCGTTCAGAGAAAAATTAATGAATGATTTTCCTGACAAAAATTTTGATGTCTCAAATTTAGCTAACCATGCAGGAACGGCTTCAGGGCTTCTTGCTAAACCTGAAAAAGTTAAATCTTGATAAGTAATATTAACATGCTGCAAACTAATGTCTTTGTGATGCATCTTGGATAATTCAGTCATAGATGAAGCAAAGCCTGCAACCGAAGTATGTGTTGGGTCTGTTAACTCACCTAGTAATATATTTTTATTTTTCAAAAAGCTTTTTAACATGGCAAGCTCTTCAATCACTTTTGAACTGGCACGATTAGCTTTAACTTTCTCTTGTAATTGAGCGAGTAATTTTTCTTGTTTTGCTTTTACCTTTGAAAGCTCAGAGTGTTTAGCACTCAATGTTGCTACTTGATACTGATTCAAAAAAGTCCAAGACAACATGAATAAAAAGACTACAGACCAAAGCGCTACGACTCTCGGTAAAGTCACTAACGCCTGTTTAGGTAATAAATCTGCTTGTAGTAAATTAATTGAATTTTTTGCCATTAGCTTATTGGCTCCATATTATTCAACTGTGTAGCTCCGACAGATACCGCGAACTCTCTAGCATGAGCCAAACCATCCGGCATAGTGAGTAAGTTTACGGCAACATTTGTATTCTCGGACAACTTGCGTGCTAATACGGCTTCATTAGCCATAGGAACAATAACTTCAATGCTACGAATAGGCGCTTGTTTTAATTGACGTTCAAAATAATCTGTTGAACGTTGAATTTCTAGGTTTAAATTATCAATAACACCATATGATAATTCTTCTTCTGTTTTTGTCGCTATTTGAGCAAAGCCGCGTAAACGACGCGAGAAAAACACTTTGCCTTGCTTAACAATCAATAATATTATTTCTTCGTTTGGCTGCTGACAAACCATTAAGCACGCATCGTTTTGCACTACGAGTAAGCTAGCAAAAGCAAATTCCTCAGTAGTGATTGATTTTAATATCAGCCCATTTTGGCTAAGCGGCTCAATGAAAGTTAATAATTCTTTTTTGGAAGCGCAGACAACGTTTATTTTTTCATTTCCACCGGCCAGTGTTGGTCCATCAAAATAATCCAATACCATATCTTCTGGTGAATAATTAACGAGATCTTTAATTTGCCATTTTAATGCAGCGTTTAACTCGCTTTCGGGAATGTTCGGCTTATCAACTTGCACAATTTGTGTTTGTGATGAAGCTAAAACGAGATGACATATCCCCTGCAATTGATATTTTTCTTGTTGAAGCTTAATCTGTTGAGGATGTTCCGCTAAGGGAGATTTAATTTGTTGAAACTGTGACTCCTTTTCCTCTGGACAAGAAAAAAAAGCAAACGACTGCTGGCGTAGACTCACACCTAACAAATCTTTAGACTCTACTTTTGAGAAAATATTATTTATTTTTTTAATAAGCGACATTTATCAATATTATTATTTATAGTCAAATCTCTAAAAATCATTATCCCCTATTCCATTAAAGGCGCAAGTTTTTTATTGAGTAGTTACATTTAAGTAAAGAATAACATTACCTTTTATGCAATCAGAATCTAAATTACAGACAATTTCGCACCCTTTATTTGAGAAACACCAGCTTCGTGTTTCAATAAAACGTGACGATTCTATTCATCCAATAATTTCTGGAAACAAGTGGCGTAAGCTAAAATTCAACTTAGATTTCGCTAAAATGCACAATTACACGGGCGTTATCAGCTTTGGTGGTAGTTTCTCGAATCATATTCACGCCCTAGCTTTTTCTTGCCAGCAACAGGGATTAAAAAGTATAGGCATTATTCGCGGCGAAAAAGAATACGCGAGTAATTTCACCCTTTCTATGTCGATAAAATGGGGAATGGAGCTCAATTTTGTTGATCGTAAAACCTATCGTTTGCGTGAAGACCAAGATTACCTAGCTGAATTACAGGAAGCACATCCTGATTATTTAATTGTTCCTGAAGGGGGGAGTAACGCATTAGCCTTGCCAGGTGTTGGTGAAGTGATCACAGAATTAAATCATCAATGTGAATTTGATACTTTACTCACACCCGTTGGAAGTGGAGGAACTTTAGCTGGCTTAATAAAAGCAGATAATAATCAGCATCAACTTATAGGTATCGCGGTACTTAAACAAAATGGGTACCTAATAGACCAAGTAAATAATTTATTAGGAGAACCATCAAATTATACACACTGGCAAATAATGTCTGAATTTCATCGTGGTGGTTATGCAAAATTCAATAAAGATGATGCGTTTAAAATACTCAACTTTAGTAATCAAACAGGCTTTACTTTTGAACCTGTATATTCAGGAAAAATGATTTTGGCATTACTAGACTTAATTGAGCAAGGATTTTTCCCCAAAGGACATCGTATTGTGATATTGCACACTGGTGGCCTACAGGGTATTGGCGGTTTAATCGAACGAAACTTACTTAGCGCAGATGATTGGGCAATGCCTAAAATCAAGTAACATTATGTGAGATAACAATAGATAAAAAAATACCGTTATTCTTAAAAGAACAACGGTATTTTGTAGACTTAATTTAGCAGGCTAAATTAAGCTTCAGCGATAACTACAACTTTGATGCTAGTATCAACATCGTTGTGTAAGTGAATAGCGATATCGAATTCACCCGTTTCACGGATTGTACCTAAAGGCATACGTACTTGAGCTTTTGCAACTTGAACGCCAGCTTCAGTAATTGCATCAGCAATATCTTTAGTACCGATAGAACCGAATAACTTACCTTCGTCACCCGCAGATGATGCGATAGTGATTTCAGCTAATTCAACGATTTTAGCAGCTTGAGCTTCAGCAGCTTTTAAAGTTTCAGCTAATTTAGTTTCAATTTCAGCACGACGTGCTTCAAAATGTTCAACGTTAGCTTCAGATGCAAATACTGCTTTACCTTGAGGTAATAAGAAGTTACGTGCATAGCCAGATTTAACAGTTACCTTGTCGCCAAGGCCGCCTAATTTGGCGATTTTATCAAGAAGAATTACTTCCATTTTCAAAACCCCTTTTTAGGTTACTTATGTAAATCAGTATATGGTAATAACGCTAAGTAACGAGCACGCTTGATCGCACGACCAAGTTGACGTTGATATTTAGCTGCTGTACCAGTAATACGGCTAGGAACGATTTTACCACTTTCAGTGATATAGTTTTTCAGTGTAGCAATATCTTTATAATCGATAGAGGTAGCACCTTCCGCTGTGAAGCGGCAGAACTTACGACGTCTAAAAAAACGAGACATGGATTTCTCCTAAATATGGTGTATTCATAAGGTTGAATTAACAACTCAAAGAAAGCACCTTAATTAATCATTTCAATATGTTGAGCATGTAAGGCAAGAAGCGGGTTACCATTTCTTGATTCATGACGGTTTATAAAACCAGTCACTTTGAGCTTACTGCCCGCAATTAAATCACGAGTTAAGTTTTGTGACAGCTCACCTGTTGCTACAACTTGTATCCGGACAAATGCTTGTCGGTTCATGCCAGCTTCACTTTGGATGGACTTATGGTCCATGGAAAACTGACAATGCTGAATACCTGCTGGGCTTGTTGATTTTTTCGGTGGTTTTACCACTTCACCAACCAACACAAGGCAATTCTCATAAAGAGAGTTTGTCACGAGTTACTTATTCGCTCGCAGCTTCTTCTGTAGTTTCAGTAGCAACTGGTGCTTCTGTAACAGCTGGAGCTTCTTGCTTAACTTCGCGGCGATCGTCGCGACGTTCTTCTTTAGCAGCTGCCATTGCTGACGCTTCAGTTACTGCAGTTTTAGTGCGCATGATCATGTTACGGATAACAACATCATTGTAACGGAAAGCTGTTTCAAGCTCATCAATAACTGCTTGTGGCGCTTCAATGTTTAATAAAACATAGTGTGCTTTGTGCAATTTATTGATTGGGTATGCTAATTGGCGACGGCCCCAGTCTTCAAGACGGTGGACTTTGCCTTCAGCAGCATTGATCAAGTCAGTATAACGCTGGATCATGCCAGGTACTTGTTCACTCTGATCAGGGTGAACCATAAATACGATTTCGTAATGACGCATTACGAGCTCCTTACGGTTGTAGCCTCATTAGCTGGCTCAGCCAAACACCAGAAAGAGGCAAGGAACAAAAAGTTCGGGCTGAATTAAGGTCGCGTAGTGTATTAAAATTACACAGCGAAGGCAAGACATATATAAGCGTGGGCAGTAATAAAAGGAAAGTATAGGTTAATCCATCAAATATAAACTATATAAGAGGGATTAGTGTTACTTTTGCATTTCGAAAAAGTTTAAATAAACATTATTCAACCCTTGGTGGTTATCAGGCGAAAAGCTCACCGTTATGCCGCCAAAGTCATAGTTAAAGTTCTTCATTTTATTAAGAAAACAGCTCTGAGTTAAATTCTCACCACACTGTTTTGCTACTTCAACAAACATATAAGCATTTAAGTAGCCTTCGAACTGGACTTGATCTGTATAGCCCTTTCCTGCTTCTCTCATATCATTAATAAATTGCTGACATATCTTTAATAAGCAAGTTTCAGGCTCAGGCACCACTTCAGTTATAAGAACGCGACTTTTTTGGGTAATTTTAGAAAAAAGATCATGACTTGAAATAAAAGAAACCGCTGTAAAAAAAGGAGTGAATTGTTGTGCTGCGGCCGTATTGATTAATTCTGCAAAAGGTTCATATGTACCGACAAAAGCAACGGCTTCGATATTCTTATTTTTTAATATACTTAGCGCAAGTTCAATATCTTCGGTATTTCGTCGGTAGCGAGTAGTTACCACAGGTTCAATATCATATTTTTTCATGATATTCATATAACTTTTTTCAGCCGTAATACCAAATGCATCAGCTTGTATTAACAAACCAATTCTTGTGATTTTTTCTTTGTTTATTAGATGATTAAGCTGCTCATCAATTTCTTGATAATAACTGGCTCTTAAATTAAAGACATTCTCCGTAACAGGTTCACGTAGAAATGTAGCGCCAGTAAACGGCATTAAAAAGGGTAATGGTTTATTTCTAATTAGAGGGAAAATAACTGAAGTTGTGGGTGTTCCAACGTAATTAAATAACGCGAATACCTTCTTATTTTTTAGAAATTCCTGTGTGTTTGTTAAGGTTTTAAATGGTTCGTAGCCATCATCAACAATTTCTAATAGTATTTGGCGGCCATAAATCCCACCTGAGCTATTAATTTTATCGAAATAGGCTTGTGAACCCTGATTAAGACGAGTGCCCAACTTAGCCGTTGGACCAGATAACGCACTAGAACTTGCTAAAAATATGGGCTGTTTATTATAGTTATTTTCAGCGGGCGATTTAAAGGGCTGAGCAACTGAATAAAAAGTTACAAATAACATAAATAATAAAAACACGAGTAAATTGAAGATACTGGTGTTTTTATTACTTTGTTGTAGAAAAACTGAACAATTTACTGCTTTTGGATGTTTATCAGGTCCTGAATAAACCATTCTGTAACTATACTCTGAATTTCATTATGCTTTTCATCATAGTACTCTTTGTTACATTAAGACAATTTACTTGGAAATACGATAATCAATCATGTACGACGTTGACGCACTATTTCAAATAAACAAATACCTGCAGCTACGGATACATTTAAGCTTGAAACACTACCAGCCATAGGTAATTTTACGAGTTGATCGCAAGTCTCACGCGTTAAACGACGCATACCTTTACCTTCAGCTCCCATCACTAATGCCATAGGTCCACTTAATTTTTCATCATATAAACAGTTCTCAGTTTCACCTGCAGTACCAATTATCCATACACCGCTGTCTTGAAGATGTTTCATCGTGCGGACTAAATTAGTCACTTGTACCAAAGGTACAGTTTCAGCGGCACCTACGGCGACTTTACGAACGGTTGCGGTTAAACGAGCTGCGTTGTCCTTTGGAACAATAATAGCCTGTACACCAGCAGCATCTGCATTTCTTAGACATGCACCAAGGTTATGAGGATCAGTAACGCCATCTAGAATCAATAAGAACGGTGCTACATTTTTTTCTTTAGCTTGTGCAAGTATCCCGTCTATATCGTTTTCAGTATATGTTCTGCCTTGGGTTATACGCGCTAAAACGCCTTGGTGTTGTTCACCCTCACTTTTTTCGTCAAGTACTTTACGGCTGACAAGTTGCGTGGAAATACCATACTTTTTTGATAAATTAACAATCGTCATTAATCGCTCGTCTTCTCGGCCTTTTAGTAAAAAAAGCTCAATAAAGCGCTCTGGAGCACGTTTGATTAACTCATTAACCGCATGAATACCAAATACTAGTTCGTCTTGTTTTGCCATGTTCTTCTCTTTTAAATACTTCTAATTTGTCTACATCTAGCTTGATTTCGTTAGGTTCAATCTGCACTCTTATTTGCAAACATTATCTAAACGCATTAACTGCAATATCCACTTCAATTACTCTGCTGTTTTGCGAGCATTTTTCCCTGGTCTTTTCTTTCTTGCAGTACGTTTTTTAGCTTTCGATTTATCGGTTTTTTTATCTTTGTTTTTTTTAGGTTTATCTTTAGATTTGTCTTTGTCCGAAGTTTTTCTTGAGGTATTAAAACCGTTGTCGGAATTTTTTCTCAAACCGGTATTTTTAGGTTTAGTTTTTCCACCAGGTTTAATATGGCTCGAAGAGCTCTTTTCACCTGATAACACTAAATCTATTTTTTTCTCATCTAAATTAACCGCAGCCACACTAACTTCTAAAACATCTCCAATTGAATACTTTGTACCTGAACGCTCTCCACTCAGACACATACGAACATCATCAAAGTGATAGTAATCATGTCCTAAAGAGGTTATGTGAATTAACCCTTCAATATGTAAATCAGTTAAACGAACAAATAGACCAAAATTAGTGACGGTTGAGATAACCCCAGTAAAAGTATCACCTACATGATCCTGCATGAATTCACATTTAAGCCAATCGGAAACATCCCGCGTTGCATCATCGGCACGACGCTCAGTCATTGAACATTGCTCGCCTAGCTCAATGACTTCTTCTGGTGAATATTCATAGAATCCAACGTTAGCTTCATTATTTTCATTAGCCGATTTCGCTTGTTTTGCCAAAATAGCTTTAATTACACGATGAATAACCAAATCAGGGTAACGACGAATTGGTGAAGTAAAATGACTATACGATTCAAGCGCTAAACCAAAATGCCCTAAATTTTCGCTTTGATATACGGCTTGACGCATTGAGCGTAATAACATGGTTTGGATGAGTTCTTGATCAGGTCGACCTTGCACATGATTTAAAATGTCAGCGTAATCGGCAGGCTCAGGTTGTTCGCGCGTAGGTAATGAAATACCGAGTTCATTCAAGTACGTTACAAAGTTTGAATATTTGTCTACACTCGGCTTATCATGAACACGAAACAAGCCCGGCATTTTATGTGTTTCAACAAACTTTGCCGTTGCAACATTCGCTAAAACCATACATTCTTCGATAATTTTATGCGCGTCATTACGGATTAACGGCACAATAGACTCTATTTTACGGTCATTATTGAATAAAAATAGCGACTCTGACGTTTCAAAAGCAATCGCACCACGATTAGTTCGCGATGTCTTTAATGCTAAATACATCTGATATAAATTTTCTAAATCAGGCACTAATGATTTGTATTCTTCACGTAAAGTGGCTTTTTCGTCAGCGTCATCACCCGATAAAATCGTCGCTACTTTGCTATAAGTAAAACGCGCATGTGAACGCATAACCGCCGAATAGAATTCACTGCCTGACAACTCACCTGACGCACTGATGGTCATTTCACAAACCATGCATAAACGGTCAACGTCTGGATTTAATGAACATAATCCGTTCGAAAGTTTTTCTGGTAACATTGGAATAACTTGACTAGGAAAGTACACCGAATTTCCGCGAGAAATAGCTTCACCATCAAGTGCGGTTCCATTACGAACATAATAGCTCACATCTGCTATAGCTACCCATAAACGCCAACCACCCGATTCTTCAGGCTGACAATACACTGCATCATCAAAATCTCTGGCATCTTCGCCATCTATAGTAACGAGTGGCAAATCGCGTAAATCAACACGAGGAATTTTTGCTTCTTCTTCGATTTCATCGGCAATCGTTGATACTTCTTCAACAACTTGTTCTGGCCACTCGTGTGGTAAATCATGTTCGCGTAAAGCAATATCAATTTCCATACCGGGTGCTAAATGGTCACCTAATACTTCAATAACTTTACCTACCGCATTATTTCTTTTTGACGGGCGATGTAAAACATTGATCACAACCATTTGCCCGTGACGTGCACCCAACTTTCCATCAGGTTCAATGAGTATGTCTTGCTTTATACGTGCATCATCTGGAACGATATAAGCAATACCATGCTCTACGTAGAAACGTCCGACTATACCGGCTTTGCGTGGTTCAATAACTTCAATTATTTTAATTTCTTGTCGACCTTTACGATCAGTACGATCCACTAATATAGCGCTAACAATATCGCCATGAAAAACTCGCTGCATTTCATGCGACGAAATATAAAAATCTTTGCCGCGTTTTTCACCAACAGCAACATCAGGTACGAAAAATCCGAAGCCATCACGATGACCGGTAACTTTACCTGTGATTAAACTATTTTGAGGTGGAATGACATATTGTTTAAGTTTATTGAAAACAAGCTGTCCAGCATTTTCCATAGCGCGTAAACGGCGTTTAACACCAACATGATGAGTTTCATCATGGTAATTCAAAGCTTTACATATCGCTTTGAAATTAAGTGGGGAATGAGAATTTTCTATAACTGACAATAATAATTCACGACTCGCCACTGGATTGTCGTATTTTTTTGCTTCACGTTTTTGATGTGGATCTTTCAGGGGATAAACTCGATTAATGTTTTAATGCATCAATTATATACCTAAATAATGTGATGCTGTACAAAAAATGTAAAAACACTAAAAACAGCTTAATATTTACCTTTCTTAGCTGCATTAACGACATTTTCTGGCATTTTATCTGCTAAACCAGTTAATAGCCGAGCGATTTGCTTATGCGTATTTTTATCATCCGTTATAGAATTATGCAGCTGAGCATATAATTCAGGGTAATCTAATGGGCTACCATATCCTTGCTTATAAATATCAGCCAAACGAATTTGTGCCTTTAAATTATTTACTGCTGATGCTTCTTTGAGGAAAAAAATGGCCTTCTCAACATCAACCTGCATAAATTTGCCGATATGGTAATAACGACCTAATTGCTCTAAAGCTTCTGGCAACGCTTGGTCGGCAGCATTTTTCATAAAATGGAGTCCAAGCGGTACATCTTTTTTTACACATACCCCAAATGCTAACATATCGCCCCAAAGAAATTGATACGATGGATATTTTGATTTAGTTGCTCTCGCTTCAATATCTTGTACAAGCTGACATTCATCAAGCACGACTTGCCCTAGGTGTTTGTTTTCTTTAATCAAGCTCAAAAGTTGATTGTCGGTGTAAATTTGTACAGCCTCTAGTTTTTGCCCATAACTTGCATGGCTAACCAAAAATATTAATGTTGAAATTAATAATGAAATTCGCATAAATTACAATCCAAAAATTTAACAATACAGATAACCGTTAAGTTATTATCGGCTAAAAGTAAAAAAGGTTGAGTGACAAAAAGCTGACATTTTATATTTATAAAAGTGTAACTCTTATATGAACAAGAAACTAAGCAATAATAATACCATTTCCAGCCTTACTCAGCTCTTGCACTATGGTTCTGAAAAGAACACAATTAAAACAGTCTAATAAAACAAGAAGTCATTATGTCTGAATTAGAAATTGAGCAATTAATTGCCAACTCTAAAGCCAATGAAAAAATAGCGCTAAAATTATTTGAAATAGAAAAAGAAGTACTTGCAAGCAAATCTTGTGATGAACTTCTTCAACGTCTATTGAACTCGATAAAACAAAAATTCAATATTACTTCTATTACTTTACTTTTAGTCGAACCGACTCCTATTAGCTATTTGTTTAATGAACAATTGCAATCGACTTGGAAGCATAGGCACAGTACAAAAATATCTTTAGAGCAATTACAAGCTTTTCATCCGGACGAAAAACCTTTCCTGACGAATAAACTAGACAACTTAACTTCTGCCATACCCAACGACTTACTCATACAATCTCAATCTATTGCGTTAATACCTTTGATGTTAGAAGGGCAACTTTTTGGGAGTTTATTGTTTTGTGACCGAGATAAGAATCGGTTTAGTAATAACCTTGGCACCTTTCATTTAGAGCAACTAGCCGCTAAAGTCAGTTTATGTTTATCAAATGTTTTAATTCGCGAACAGCTAGAATACATGGCACATTACGACCGACTAACTGGCGTAGCGAATCGTCGATTAATGGAGGTGTGTATTGCCGAAGAGTTAGTGCGACAACATAGATATGGCGCACCTTTTTCACTGTTATTTATCGATTGTGATAAGTTTAAGCAAGTGAATGATCAACATGGCCATGATTGCGGAGATAAAGTTCTGGCCTATGTAGCAACAAAACTACAAGGGTTGATACGAGATAATGATCGCTGTTTTCGTTACGCCGGTGATGAATTTGTTGTGGTATTGGCAAGTCAAAATTATTCAGAGGCTGGACTTGCAGCAAAACGCTTAAGTCAGTTTTTTGTTAATCATCCTATGCCATATCAAGATACAGTATTGCCAGTAACAATTACTTGTGGCGTGGCAACAAGTGATGGTAAACGTTCAATGAGCGAATTACTAAAAGCAGCTGATACACATTTATATCAACTAAAAAATACTAGCCAGCAGACGTTAGTTTAACGAGCTAATTTTATTATGATTGTTGAAATTAAAATATCTGAATTAATGAAAGGGCATTTTGTTGTTGATATAGCTCAACAACAAGGCACCTATAACTTGTCTAGCCCTGGGCACATAAAGAATATTAATGTTATTAGTAACTTGAAAAACAAGGGTGTAGAAACTTTACTCATAGATGATAGTAAAACGCTAACTTTTGATAGCGCTGGTAATATTATTGGCAATGAACAAATTAAGACTGAATCTTCAACCAGCACCTCTCCCATTTTTTTAGAAATCACTAAAGCTAAAGAGCTATTCAATGAATCAAAAAACATTCAGCGACAAATATTTGCAGATGCTCAACAAGGACGAGAACTAAATCTAACCCCCGTTATCGAAATAACGAATCAAACAATTGATACGGTGTTTAAAAACGCAGATGCTTTAGCCTGCGTTATAAACATTAGAAAAAAAGATGAATACTTGTTAGAACATTCCGTTTCCGTTTCAGTACTCATGACTATTTTTGCTCGCTTCTTAAAAATAGATAAAAAAATTATTCAGCAACTTTCTGTTGGAGCTTTTTTACATGATGTGGGTAAAATCAATATCCCTGATAAAATTTTAAATAAGCCCGGAAAATTAACCGATGCAGAATTTACAGTGATGAAGAGTCATGTAAATCATTCAATTAATATCATAGAGTCTACACCTGGAATATCTAGATTAAGCCTCGAAGTTACTGCCCTTCATCATGAGAAACTTGATGGTAAAGGTTACCCCTTTAACGTTCCCAAAGAAAAAATCACTAAATATGGTCGTATGATTGCTATTTGCGATATTTTCGACGCGCTCACCGCTAATCGTTGTTACAAAGATGGTTACAGCCACTTGAAATCGTTTAGTATTTTGAGAAATTTAGCAAAAAACAATCACTTAGATGAACGTTTAGTAGACTTATTTATAAAATGTATGGGCGTTTATCCTGTTGGTTCATTAGTTGAGCTAAGTTCGAACAAGCTCGCTATTGTAGAAAGCCGGAATGACGGAGATCCTACGAATCCTAAAGTACGGTCATTTTATAATGCGATTGACGGACAATATGTAATGGCAGAAGATATTGATTTATCGAGCGATAACGACTTTATTGTTAAAGGTGTTAGAGCCGATGACTTTGATCTGGACATGAACAAAATCATCGAATTTTTATTAATGGAAGGATAGAAAATAGTTATTCTCTAAAATTCACACCTAATTTAGCATTAAACACTTAATGATAAATGTTGCCACATACTTTCTAAAAGGTAACGAGTGTCAACTTTCTGATATATCGACATATTATTACAAATAGTCAATTAAGCTATTAGAATCACACATTGAAGAGAACTCAATATCATTAATCAATAAATCGGTTATAGATATACGTGGACTTTTCTCAACTTGGCTCTTATTATTTATCTCAATAGTAAAATTTAATGGAATTTTTAAATGAATAAGTTATTCAGTATGTTGTTCGTCATTTCGACCATCCTACTTTCTGCTTGTAACGGTCACTCGGGTGAAAATGAAGAGGACACTTCTGTTACCTCAGATGCTGCAACTATTTCAGTTATTTTACTTAATGCCCAGGGTGAAAGTGAGCAAAGTTTTGAGCAAGATGAAACCATCACTGTACAAGTAACGATTAAAGATGAGTCTGGTGCACCGGTAAGTAATGAACGCGTTGATTTTTCAGCAGACTTAGGTACGCTTTCTTTAGGCTCAAAGCTCACTAATGACTCTGGTATAGCATCTATTGAAATAATCAATAACCAGACCACCTTAGGTGCTGGAACATTATTAGCCTCAACAACAAGCTTATCGGCATCAATTGATTATGAATTTACTTCTTCTATTTCTTCCGAAGCGACAAATATTTCAATTATTTTACTTGATAGCCAGGGCGAAAATGAACAAAGTTTTGATAGAGACGAAACGATCACAGCGCAAGTCACTATAACGGATGAATCAGGTGAACCAGTAAGTAATATGCGCGTTGATTTTTCAGCAGACTTAGCCAACCTTTCGTTAGACGCAAAACTCACCAATGACTCCGGTGAAGCATCCATTGAAATAATGAATACCGAGGCGGTTTTAGGTGCTGGAACATTATCTGTTTCAACCGTAAGCTTATCTGCATCGATAGATTATGAATTTATTGGTGACGCTTCAATTGAACAGTTTTCAACACTATCAGTACTGATGAGTGTAAATGGTAGCGTTAGCAATCAATTCAGCGTTGATGAACAAGCACAAATTTTAATCACATTGAACGACGGTAATGGTGATGCCGTTGAGAATGAAATTGTTAATTTTACTGTTGATGCTGGCGTGTTGAGCGCTGACTCAGCATTAACCAATGAAAACGGGCAAGCGTCAGTAACTTTATCAGGAAACGATATAGAAGGTGCTGGTGTGGCGATTGTCTCATTAAGTAATAATAGTGCTATTAGTAACCGCATCAATTTTCAAATTTCACCTTCAAGTACTATTCTCGAAGATACTCGTTTAGGGTATTTTGACGACAACAACGAATTTGTCGAAGGCGAAATAAAATCTTCTATAACAAATACTATCATTAGCGCCGGCGGCACATTAGGCTTATTCGTAGATTTAGTTGACAGTGAAAACAATCGTATAAATACCCCTACTGCAGTAACATTTACTTCTAACTGTGTTATGAATGGCAAAGCGACCATTGATAACTCCGTATTTAGTATTAAAGGCAGTGCCAGTGCAACTTTTGAGGATATAGATTGTGCAGGTACGTCAGGTACTGAAGATGTCATCATTGCGTCAATTACCGCCAATGGTATTACCAATACAGCATCAATTGACGTTGAGATAACAGGAGAAGAATTAGGCTCTATTGAATTTGTCTCGGCGATGCCCAGTTCGATAGTTATTAAAGGCAGCGGTGGCGTAGAAACATCTACCGTAACTTTTTTACTAAAAAGTGCATTAGGTAATGTACTTGCCCAGCAATTAGTCGAGTTTAGTTTGGACTCATCGTTAGGAGGCATTAGTTTAAGTCGGGAGTCAGGCTTTACCAATAGTCAAGGTCTGATCACCACACAAGTGTCCTCAGGTACTGTACCTTCAGTCGTTAGAGTTACCGCACAAGCAAGTATGGATGTTGATGGGGAAACCACCACAGTGCAAACTCAATCAAGTGAGTTATCTGTAAATACGGGTTTACCTGAGCAATCTTCGATAACGATTGCTGCAAGTGTGTTAAACCCAGAAGCCAGTACCATTGGTGAAGAATCTGTTATTTCTGTTTGGCTCGCTGATAGCTTTAATAACCCTGTTCCTGATGGAACCACCGTAAACTTTACAACAGAAGGTGGCACTATAGAACCAAGTTGTAACACTGCATCAGGCAACTGCTCTGTAACCTGGACTTCTACAGAACCTTTCCCAACAGATCATCGTTCAACAATTCTTGCCACTACTTCAGGGCATGAAACATTTTTTGATGTAAATGGTAATAATGTTTTTGATGATGAGGACGGTGAAGCGATAAGCAATGCAGATGTGAATTCAGGTTTTGGCCGCCAAACGCCATTATCTTCAGGGTTTGTTGATATGTCAGAAGCATGGCGTGATGACAATGAAGACAATATAAAAGATCCTGAAGAAACAAAGTTTTTTGATAACAATAATGATGGCTCATTTAATGATGCTGATGGATTATTTAACGGCCCTCAATGTACCGGAACTAAATGCGATGAAAACGCTAAAAAAGCGACATTAAGAAAAGCGTTAGTATTGATCATGTCTAGTGCCTCTTCTCCAAATTATGTATTGTCTGATCTCGATGAAAGTACAACCTACGCTGACAACAATGGTAGTAATACTGAACTTCCTGATATATCAGACGGTGATTCATTAACATTAAGGTTTCGTTTCGCTGATAGTGCTATGCAAGTTTTGCCACTAGGTACCACAATTAGTGTTTCTTTAGCTGGTGGTGATTTACAAGGAACGACAGATGTAGAAATAGGAAATACCTCATTAAGCGGCTACCGTTCAATGGATTTTACTGTTAATAATGCAGCAGGTGGAGATCCTGAGCAAGCAACGTTAACAATCAGTATTAAAACACCAGATACAGCATCTACAACCTACGTAAGCAAAACAGTTTCACTTTTATAGTAATTTAACATGAGGCTAACGAAACTTCGTTAGCCTCTTCCCTCATAATGCCATTTAGTCATACCACTTTTTTCATCTATCCTTGGTTATAACTGACTATTCCATGTGTATGTCTCAATACTTGAATACGTGATCTATCCTTCAAGCTGACAGAAAGGTTGAAGACTATACTCTCGATATATAATTGGTAAAGCGTCAAATAACTAAACCAAAAAATTCAAAAAATAATATCTGTTTAAGAATATATTGAAGGTGTTGTGATTTAAAAAGGGATGAGTGCTTTATTGTGAAAAGCGTTTAAACGATGATTTTGAACAAGTGTGAACAAAACCATCGTGCTTTAACTAATGAATAGATAGACAATAATTATTTTCTAAAATTCACACCTGATTGCGCTGAAAAATATGCAAACACGGTGTAAACAGCTGTCGCCTGTTTCAAATCATCAGGATTCACTTTATCTAACGTATCATTCTCTGTGTGATGATAATCAAAGTACTTTGAACCATCAGGGGCAAAATTCATACTCGGCATACCTGCTGCACTCATCACACTCATATCCGATTGTGCTTTAGCATTATTATCGTTTGATAGCTCAACACCCAAAGATGATAAATGTTTAGCAAGGTCGCTAATTGCGCCTAATGATTTTTTGCCTACGCCGGAGGTCATTTTGTAAATTTTACCAACGCCAAAATCCCATTCAGCACCAATAATATGATTAGCCATGTTATCCTTGTGGATATTCATATATTCTTTCGCTCCCAATAAACCAACTTCTTCAGCGGCAAAAAGAATCACGCGAATAGTACGCTTTGGGCGTTCAGGTAATTGTGCAATATGATGAGCAGATGCCAACATCATAGCAACACCCATACCGTCATCTAGAGCACCTGTACCGACATCCCAGCTATCAAGGTGCGCGCCAATTGAAACAATTTCATCTGGGAATTCGCTACCGGTAATCTCACCAATAACATTTGCAGAAACAGCGGTAACTTTAGGATCTGTATGGCTGGTCAATTTTAAATAAAAGCTCACGGGCTTATTGCGTTTTAACTGATTAACTAACAAATCAGCATCAGGGTTTGAAATAGCAGCGGCAGGTATTTTTTTCACGCCAGCTTCATAACGCATAATACCCGTATGAGCAATTCGATTATTATCAGTACCAACAGAGCGCATGATTAATGCTGACGCACCTTTTTTCGCTGCAACGTTAGCACCTCCAACACGAGCACCTACTGCTGGACCATATCCTGAACCTGTAATATCGCGTTCCATTTGATAAGAAATAAAAGCAATTTTTCCCTGTAAACTATTATCAGGTGCGGCTTGCAAATCAGCTAAAGTTTCAAAATGTGCAATATTCGCCGTCAGCCCACTTTCACTCGTTGCGATACTACCACCAAGTGCCATAGCGACAATTTTATGTGGGTATGGAGTAATAATTTTAGCTTTTGCTTCTCCGCGCTGCCAAAAAGTACCTGTAACCTCTTCAGTCCAGACCTTATCAAAGCCGAGTGTTTTCATTTTTTCTTGCGCCCAAATGACAGCTTTCCTGTCGCCTTCAGAGCCCATTAAACGATGACCAACTTCGGTCGTTAACGACTCCAAGACTTGATAAGATAAATTAGATTCCAAAGCCGTACTTTTTAGTTGTGCTAATTCTTTACTTTCTAATTTAGTGAGTGTTGCCGCTGAACTTGATAAAGCTAAGAAAACACTACTTACAACAAGTGTTTTTATTACTGATTGAAAATACATTTTACGCATTACATTCCCTTCCCTTTTATGGGTATTTTAATATTCGAATGTATGCAGTATCAAGAATCTTGCGTCGACATGCAAACAGCTTCACCTTAAAAAAGTGGTGAACTGTCTTTTATACTTTTAATTTAATTATTAAGAGGCTGCACCAAGAAAATGTTTGCCAGATTTAAAACGCTTTTAGTTAGCAAAGTTCATAAATATATAAGGAAGAAGTAACATTTAGCTCAATGAATTAATACGATTAAGCACAAAAAAGCCAGTGAGAATATCACTGGCTATTTTTTAATTCAATGTCACGACGTATGCTTAGATTGAAAAGGATGATCCACAGCCACACGTTGATGATGCATTAGGATTATTGACTAAAAATCGACTACCTTCTAAACCTTCAATATAATCAACTTCACCGTCGACTAAATATTGTAAACTCATAGGATCAATGACCATAGTCACACCTTTTTTCACGATGGTCATATCACCATCATTCACTTTTTCATCAAAAGTGAAACCATATTGAAATCCAGAGCAACCACCACCCGTTACATAAACTCTTAATTTTAATTCCGGATTTTCTTCTTCGGTAATTAAAGACAATACTTTAGTTGCTGCGGCATCGGAAAATTTTATCGGTAACTCGGGAGTTGACATATTGCTCTACTTACAAAGGTGTGTACGGAAGTGTATCGCGTGCATTATCGTAAACTTGACTAATTTAGTCAAGTATTACTGATTTAGACATGCTTATTAAAAAAAGGCGCAAAAAAATCGGATTACGGTGTGTTTTTTAATAATTCTCTCCACATAAAGCTCTCATCTATCTGCTGATGCTTTTGCCATCTGCTCTTAGGTAAAATTGTGGCTAACTCTAACTTCTCGGGTAAAAAGTTATCAGGAAGCGATAATTCACCTTCAACTATTTGGAAATATTGGAAACTAAAGGATAAATCCTTTGTTGTTAATGTAGATATATTACTTAATTTCAATTGGCTTGGCTTATTATCTAAAGTGCCAAACAATGTGAAATCGACATAACCTTTAACAAATCGCTTACGCACTTCCTGTTGCAATAACACAACTTGAAAACGAAAATGATTTGGGCTTCCCGTAGGGTAAATAGACATTCGGTCTACCATTAAACCATCCGCTGTTTTTTCAGGAGCCATGACTTTTTCATAGAAAGCTAATTCTCTTTTAACTTGATAATGCTCAGACTCCATATTTTTCAACAGTTGTTGCGAACGTTGATTGGCCATTCTCTCAACTTCTAACTCAACTTCTAACGTATTAATTCGATTGTTTTGTTGAACGTTTTTTTCATACATGATGTCCAAACGTGTTTTTTGTTTTTCTAGCGTGTTGATTTGATAGCCATGGTAAAAATTCCCAATACGATAGCCACTGTATACACATATGACAATAATGAGCATGAGTAAAAGAGCTGAACGGAATGTACCGAATCGAACAACAACTGTTTTTAGATTTATTTTAGCTAACCAATTCATTTGAAAAGTATTATGATATCCACTTGTTGATAAATATTTTAGGCTAGATCAAGAAAGGTGACCCCTTCATTATTATGAAATCGCTCTCTTTACTAAAAAAACGTTTAGCCTTACCCCAAACCTCTTGGCAACTTTGTTTGTTAGCTGCTATTGGTGGCACTGCATCTGCACTTTTAGTTGTGCTATTCATCTTTAGTATCGACTCAATTCAAAGTCTTTATCTAAACCAAAAAGACAACTATACCAGCTTAAATGGGTTAAGTCGTTTTCATTTGCCTATAGTCGGCGGATTAATAATTTTATTTTTTGCTTGGTTAACCGGATACCAATATTTACGCACCGGTATCCCTTTTATTTTACATCGCTTGAAAATAGCAAACGGTATCATTCCCTTTCGTAATACCCTAAATCAATTTTTTGGTAGTGTAATTGCATTAGCATCAGGATTTTCAGTCGGTAAAGAAGGGCCTGCTATACACTTAGGTGCGGCTTGCAGCAGTTATATAGGTAGCAAACTAAATTTACCCTTCAATACCATACGTACACTTTGTGCATGTGGAATAGCCGCTGGAATATCTGCATGTTTTAATACACCACTTGCTGCTGTTATTTTTGTTATGGAAGTTATTTTACGTGAATATAAAGTACATATTTTTATTCCCGTAATGATTGCTTCACTCATTGGCTCAATGATTACCCGTAGTATTTTTGGATCTGGACATGAATTTGAATATTTTGAAAAAATATCTATTAGCTTTCATCATTACCCTGCCCTTGTTTTTTTGGGACTCGTACTCGGTTTATTAGCCTATGGTTTTAACAAGTACTTAGTACTTATCATAAAATATTCAAGCTCAATTCATATTGTGAGCCGCATTTTACTTGCCGCAATTATCACCGGTACATTAGGTTTTTTCGTACCATTTGCTATGGGTACAGATTTAAGTGCCATAACCTTTGCTTTAGAAAATAATCTTCAATTACAATTATTGCTTGGATTATTGTTTGCCAAAATATTGATGACTATAACCGCTTTAGGCTTGGGTATTCCTGGCGGGATTATTGGTCCTATTATTGGCATAGGTGCCATTGCAGGTACTTGTGTATCCATGTTAGTGACTGGATACTTACCAGGAGAAAGCTTTGCTAGTGATTATGCATTAATGGGCATGGCTGGCTTTTTAGCTGCAACGCTCAACGCCCCTCTGGCCGCATTATTAACAGTCGTTGAATTATCAAATCAGTTAGAAGCAGTTGTACCTGCAATGATCGTAATAACCACTGCCTGTGTTTTTTCAGGACAGGTATTTAGAAATCGCTCTATTTTCATTATGCAACTTGAACAACAGGGCCTTAAGTATCGGAAATCTCCTATTGAGAAATCACTACAACGGATAGGTGTTTTGGGTGTACTGCAAGAAAATATCAAAGTGTATCAGCAGGAATGTTCTCCTGATATTTTAACGTCATTGAAAAAAATTCAACTATTGAATCATGTCATCATTCAATCATCGGATAAAATAAACGAAGGTTCCACTTCTTCAACATTTTCATGGTTAAAAATCGAACATAACCCAAACACAAGTAGTGTTGAAATATTGCCATTAAAATTAATACCTTTACAAAGCCAGTCAACCTTAGCTGAGGCATATTTAGCCCTACTGGAACAACGAGATGGCGGTGTATATATTTATGATAAGGACCCTAATGATATTTTAGGGATTATTACATTCGAACAAATTAGATGTTATTTATTAGAAGGAAAAACTACGGTATGACCACTCTTTTATGGCTTAAGGCTTTTCATGTATTCTTTATGGTAGCTTGGTTTGCTGGAATTTTTTATTTACCTAGGCTGTTCGTTAATCATGCAGAAACATCAAGTAAAGAAGTTGCAGAACATTTAAAAGGCATGGAGAAACGTTTGCTTTATTTCGTTACACCCTTTGCTTTATTCACGGTAATATTTGGTATATCACTTATCTATTATTATGGTTATGATTGGTTTGTGGCTTCAAAATGGCTACACCTAAAAGTCACTTTTGTGATGTTACTTTTGGCTTATCATGGCTACTGCTTTAAGTTAGTTAAAGACTTTAGGGAAGATAAAAATGTACATTCTGGAAAGTTTTATCGATTTTTTAATGAAGCTCCCGTTATTGTGTTGCTCATAATATTGTACTTAGTGTATTTGAAACCTTTTTAATTCATCACCTTAATGGGACTTTTATTCATTTCTTGTTTGATCATTTTTCACCAATGAAAAAGATCTTTTAGACATGATTCAACGTAAATTGAATATCATCGAGAATGTATTCTCAACATTTCTGATTTGTGCTATATTCTCGCATCGAAAATAGTCGCAGCTTTATAACTTTAGGTAACTTTTTATGATGAAGTTTGAAGGAAGTCACATCCTTTCTGTTTCGCAGTTTGATCGCGATGCTATCTCACGTATTTTAGAAGTTTCATCGCTAATGGCTCCGTATGCCATGCGTAAAAAGCGCTGTCATGTTTTAGACGGTGCAATTCTCAACAATTTATTCTTTGAACCAAGTACACGTACACGTGTAAGTTTTGGTGCAGCCTTCAATCTTTTAGGGGGTTATGTTCGCGAAACTGTTGGTCAAGAAAATTCATCGTTAAGTAAAGGGGAATCTCTTTTTGATACCGCACGTGTGATCAGTGGTTACTCTGATGTAATTGCTATGCGACACCCGGCAATGCATTCTGTTGAAGAGTTTTCAACAGGCAGTAGTGTTCCGGTCATAAATGGCGGTGACGGTGCAAACGAGCATCCAACACAAGCATTGCTCGATTTATTTACCATTCAATCTGAAATGGCCCCACACAATAAAACCTTAGACGGTTTGAATATTGTATTAATGGGCGACTTAAAACACGGAAGAACGGTACATTCGTTATCTAAACTACTCAGTTTATATAACAATATGAAAGTAACAATGATCTCTCCTGATGCATTAAAAATGCCCGATAGTGTAATTTCATCGCTGACTAATGCGGGTCATGAAGTTGTGATCACAGATAAAATTGAAAATAATTTATCGTGCGACGTTATTTATCAAACAAGAATTCAACAAGAACGTTTTGCCAGTAAAGATGAAGCTAATTTATACCGTGGACATTTCAGCTTAAATAAAGAAATTTATCAGCAGTTTTGTCAAAAACACACCGTGATCATGCATCCATTGCCACGTGATTCTCGTCCGGAAGCAAATGAGCTCGATACCGATTTAAATGACTTAGACAATTTAGCTATTTTCAGACAAGCACAAAATGGCGTACTTGTTCGTATGGCATTATTTGCATTAACCCTGGGTGTAGAAAATAAAATGAGCAGGTATGAAAAGCCTGTTACTTGGTATACCAATAAATAATTTCGCGTGTACAAACGGCAGAAATTTATTGAACCGAACATAGCATTAGCACAAACAATACAGGTAAAAATATGAATCATTCAGAACAACTTTTTGACAGCGCAAAACAAATTATTCCTGGTGGCGTAAATTCACCTGTTCGCGCATTTAATGGTGTAGGCGGTACACCTTGCTTTATCAAACGCGCTGAAGGTGCTTATATTTATGACGCAGATGATAAAGCTTATATTGATTACGTAGGTTCTTGGGGGCCTATGATTTTAGGCCATAATCACCCATCAATTTTAGCTGCCGTTATTGAGACAGCTCAAAATGGTTTAAGCTTTGGTGCGCCAACCGAACTTGAAATTACAATGGCAGAAAAAGTACGTGAACTTGTTCCATCAATGGAACGTCTGAGAATGGTAAGTTCAGGTACAGAAGCCACAATGAGCGCAATTCGTTTAGCGCGTGGCTACACTGGTCGTGATAAAATATTAAAGTTTGAAGGTTGTTATCATGGTCATGCTGACTCTTTATTAGTTAAAGCAGGCTCGGGCGCATTAACCATGGGCGTACCAAATTCTCCAGGTATTCCTGCCGATTTCGCGAAGCATACGTTAACCGTTAGCTTTAATAACCTTGCTGAAGTTCAGCAGATATTTGCTGAATATAAAGATCAAATCGCTTGTATTATTGTTGAACCCGTTGCAGGAAATATGAACTGCATTCCTCCAGTAGAAGGGTTCCTTGAAGGTTTACGTGATGTTTGTGACGAACATAAAAGTGTGCTGATATTTGATGAAGTAATGACAGGTTTCCGAGTTGCTTTAGGCGGCGCACAGGCACATTACAATATCGTTCCAGATTTAACGACGCTAGGCAAAGTGATTGGCGGCGGAATGCCTGTTGGCGCATTTGGCGGCAAAAAAGAAATTATGGATTACATTGCACCTGTTGGCCCTGTTTATCAAGCAGGTACATTATCAGGAAACCCTATCGCAATGGCTGCAGGTTTGGCTTCACTAAATGAATTATGTGAAGGCAATAAGCACGAGCAACTTAGTGCTTCAACTGAAAAACTTGCCATGGGTTTACAAGCCGCTGCCGAACGTAATGGTGTGTCATTAAGCATCAACTATGTTGGAGCAATGTTTGGTTTCTTTTTTACTGATTCGCAAGAACCTATCACGACATATGAGCAAGCGACTCATTGTGATACTGAAAAATTCAAACACTTCTTCCATTTAATGCTTGAAGAAGGTGTCTACTTAGCACCGTCTGCCTATGAGACTGGTTTTCTGTCAACCGCTCATTCCGATGAAATAATCGAGTTGACTTTGGCTGCTGCCGATAAGTGTTTTGCTCAGCTTTAATAACGAATACTATGTAAAAAGGGATAGCCATTGGCTATCCCTTTTTTGTTTGATTAGTGGTTAATATTAATTTGCTTTTATCGTCGCTAATTCATTATCTAACCATTGATAAGCCTCTTGCCAACCTAAGTTCAATCCCGAATATATGGGATATTGCCATTGATCGAATGAACGACTTTCTTGAAGCTGTTTAGTCACTAATAGACTTTCGTCAGAATAGCAGACAAAAGCAAGTGCTTTTAACCCTTCATATGATGCAATGGAAAGCTTTGCTTCATAGGTATAAGTGTAATTGTGAATACGATTGATCAATAAAGCAAAGTCACCTTCTACATTATTATTCATAAAATCATGACACTCTTCAACCATCTCAAGTGTCATTTCAATGCCTTCATCGGCAGTAACTTCAATCACATTATTAGCAAATATATTATAAAAGCCAAAACTTAAACGATGTTTCATTTAATTCCCCTTGGCCACAATATGATAAATATAAAAATGGATACCATTAATACATAATACAATTCGTAAAAGTAAATGATAACTATTCTCATGTGTTGTTTTGTATACAATAATAGCTGTATAAAAAACATGCAAGCATATATGTAATAAATTTAGCTCAACTTTGTTAATCTATTGTTTAATCGCCGAATATTTTTTTAAACCAAGACGTTTCTTTTTCCTTAATGGGTTCTTTTTTAGTTAAGCAATGAGGCTCTATTAACAAACCTGTGGTTACTGCTGGATGAGAAATCATCTCAAGACATTCAATACTCACTGCATTACCGCTACTTGATTCAAAGTTAATCATTGAAATATTTTCAGGTGTTTTACGTACTTTATTAATAACGCCATTCTTGTTCATAAACTGTGAAAACAAGACTAAAGCACCACTACTACCTGTTAATTCTGTTGCTTTATTATCATCACGGCCAAGCCAAGTCGTTATTAAATTTTGATTATCATACCCTACAAACCAACTATCTCTTTGTTGATTTGTTGTCCCTGTTTTTCCAGCCAACTCTGCACTATTTAAGCGCCAAGTCAGTGATTTAGCCGTACCTCTTTTTGTTACCTGTGATAAGGCATGATCTAATAAATAAATGCCTTGAGTAGAAAATAACTGCTCTTCTTGTAGCTTAAACTGCCACAACGTTTCCCCTTGTGCTGATACAATATGATTAATTGCATGACTTGTATTTTTATAACCTTGATTAGCGATAGGTAAAAATAGCTGATTCACTTCAAATGGTGACAAATTGAGAGATCCCAACAACATACTCGGACGAGTAACGATATCATTGGGATAGCCCAACACATGAAAAATGTTGGCTACATTATTCAAGCCTAGCTGCATACCTAAATTAACTGTCGGCACATTAAGCGATCGTACTAAGCCATCTAATAAACTGACTTTACCTTCAAACTTTCCATTATAGTTTTTTGGACGCCACTCTTGGCCACTTTCGCTTAAAAGCACTATAGGTTCATCCTTAAGTATCGTTGCAAAATTATATTGCTGATAACGCTCTAACGCTGCTAAATATATTGCAGGTTTGATAAGTGAACCTATAGGACGTTTAGCATGTAACGCTCGATTAAAACCGGCATAACCCGCTTTTTTATCTCCGATTAACGCCCTAACTTCTCCTGAATGAATATCCGTAACGATCATAGCAACTTGTAACGGTTGTGCTTTATTCAGTTTTTCTAAATCTGTAATTTTGTCTTGAATACTTTGTTCTGCATTCCTTTGTGCAACAATTGAAAAACCCGTAAAAATACGTATCCCCGCTTGTTGATCAAATTCTGAAAGCTTTTCAGCCAGTTCTTTTTTCACTAACTGTAAATAAGCAGGAAATTTCTTTTGTACTAAACGACGAGATTTTCTAACCGATAAAGGTGATTCAATGGCTGCTTGAAAATTTTTCTGTGAAATCAGTTCATTTTGATACATTAAGCGCAAAACAAGATCTCTACGCTTTTTAGTGTTTTCTGGGTGTCGCCATGGATCATAATAACTCGGCCCTTTTACCAAGCCAATTAACATGGCTGTTTGCTCAATACTTAATGATTGAATGGGCTGACCAAAATAAAACTTAGCTGCCAAGCCAAAACCATAAATACCATTTGCGTAATTCTGCCCTAAATAGACCTCATTAATATAGGCTTCAAGTAATTGGTCTTTACTATATCTAAGCTCAAGAATAACGGACATAACCGCCTCATTAGCTTTTCGCCACAAGGTTTTATCTCGGGTTAAAAACATATTTTTAACCAGTTGCTGAGTCAACGTACTGCCACCCTGCACTGTTCTTCCCGCTTGAATATTACTGATTAACGCACGGATAATACCTAATGGGGAAATACCATAATGAAAATAAAAATTTCGGTCTTCCACAAGCAATAAAGTATCAATTAACTGTTCAGGGACAGATTGAAGTGAAACGATTACTCTGTCTTCTTTGTTATTAGGCACCAAACGATCTATGAGCAAGGGCTCGAGTAGTACACTCTCTAAAGGTTCTTCTTCATCAGAAATTGTACGAATGTGATTATTATTTATATGAATAGTGAAACGTTGAGCGATCGAATTTCCATCTCCAAAATCAAAAGCTTTGCGATAGATAATCAACTTATTATTTGATAACGAAAAATCTCCGGGGCTAACCGTTTTCTTCTTTTGATAATATCCCGTAAGCGCTAAGTATCTTATTAACTCAGCAGATGTGATCTCGTCTCCAACACTAAATTTCTCAATTTTCCCATAAACTTGCACAGGAATATTCCAGCGCTGCCCTTCAAATTTATCTTTAACTTTACTGTCGAGATAAACACCATAAAAACCTAACACGAATATTAATGTGATAAATATCTTTAATAAGGTGTACCCAGATCTACGTATCCAAGAAGCACGTGGGTTTGTATTTTTTTTAGTTTCGTTTTTCAAATGATTAACCATTCCACACTGTATTTTAATCAGCCAATAAAGCTAGGGCTTTATTACATATATTTTTTAACTCGATTCGTTGCTTGTGCATTAGCCGGATCATCAGGCCAAAAATGTTTGGGATATTTTGCTTTCATTTCTTTTTGTACATCTTTGTAACTACCTTGCCAAAAAGCGACAAGATCTTGTGTTACTTGAATAGGTCTTTTAGCCGGCGATAATAATTCAATGATCAATGAAACAGCGGATTTATGCTGCTTATCGCCTACATTTGGTGTAACGCTCACCCCATAGAGTTCTTGCATCGGCATTGAAACAATAGGTGCTTGTTCTGCACTATATCGAATAGGACAACGCCTTCCTGTTGGGCCAATAAAGTGCTCAGGAGCAATGTTGTCTAATACTTTTTGTTGTTTGTAATCAAGTAACGACAATAATGCTGTAGATAAAGTGACTTTATCTAGCTGGTTTTTATTTTTAATATCACCAATAAAGGACGTTAACCACAAAGGAATATTTTTTACTAAGTCACTTTCTTCAACCTGTGGAAAATTCAAATGTTGCTGAGTTTGCGTGATCCAGCGCCAGCGGCTCAGAAGTTTTTGATCATCTTCACGCCAATGTAAATAAGACAAACCATATCGTTGAATCTGTTGTTGCCATAAAGCAGCAATAGCATCGTGAGTTATTTTTTCATTACTGGGTTTTTCTGATAAAACAATTGCGCCATATACGGTTTGCTGTTTAGCACTAATACGCTGTGTTTTTGTATCATAATTCAGTTGTTTTATTTGCTTAAGAGTAATCAGTTTCCAAGCAACCAATTGTTCGATATCAACAGGAGCAGCAAGTCGAACTTGTAATTTTTGTTGATATTCAGACAAGTTTGCAGCGACAATGTAAGCTTCGCCTGCAAGTGCATCTTGTTCACTTATAACTAGCCCTTTACCATTTTCAGATAAGAAGTGTCCATATTGGGCGCGTTGTTTAGCAATACGCTCTGGATAAGCTAGAGCAAGTAATACACCCGTTAATTCAATCGGCAGATTGAATAGGTTCGTCGCCAACGTTTTATTTGTTTTTTGTAAATGCTTTTTCATTTGGAGAAAAAATGTCTGATATCTTTTATTTTTTGATTGATGAACTAACTCAGTCAAACGGTGGCGTAGATCACAATCCGTAAAGGCTCGTTCCCCTCTAAATATATCTCGTTCTTCAAGTAATGCTGCCAACAAAGCCGCTAGATTGGTTAATCCTGCCAATTTATATTTTTGTTCTAAATCAACAGCACTGACGATCATTTTGGCAAAACGCGGATGACAGGCAAAACCTGCAACCCGTTCGCCTATTTTTGTTAAATTTCTTTTTTCATCAAGTAATTGTAACTGCTGAAGTTCACTCCAAGCTTGGCTCTCTTGTACTTTTGCTGGTAATTCTATCATCGGAAGGTCAGCTAATTTTTTAACACCCCAACGAGCAAGCTCTATGACCATAGGTAATAAATCGGCTTGTTGAATTTCACTAATACTTTGCTCATTCCTGCGATGAAAATCTTCGCTATTGTATAACCGAAGACACTTTCCTGCCATCACTCTGCCTGCACGCCCCATACGCTGAACAGCGGAAGCTTTAGAAATATTTCGAAGTTGTAATTGATTAGTCAGTGTTTGCGCATCATAAATGGCCACTTTTTCTAACCCACAATCAATCACTAAATTAATGCCTTCAATCGTTAAACTCGTTTCAGCGATATTTGTCGCGAGAACAATTTTGTGAATTCCGTTCTCTGTAGGTGCAATAGCTTGCTGTTGCTGAGTAAGCGTAAGATCGCCATAAAGCGGACATAGTAAAAAATGTTTGGGTACATATTCAGCGAGCCTTTCAGCTAAAAATCGAATATCAGCAATACCGGATACAAAAACTAATATCGACCCCTGATGATCCTCCATGGACTTTATGCAAACGCTAAGTGCATGTTCACGCCATATTCGACTATTTTTAGCGGGTATATAGTCCACATCAACAGAAAAACTCCGACCTTCACTAGCCAGTGACACTGCATCAGGCAACTGCTTCAATAAACTTGTCGTTGATAACGTTGCAGACATTAATAATAGTTTTAAATCTTCACGCAAACCTTGTTGCACATCCCGTGCTAACGCAAAAGCTAAATCAGCATTGAGCGAACGTTCATGAAATTCATCAAAAATGACTAAGGCGCACCCTTCAAGTTCAGGATCATGCTGGATAATTTGAGTGAATATTCCTTCGGTGATCACTTCCAATTGAGTATTTTTAGAGACCTTACTTTCGTTTTTTAGTCGATAACCAACTGTTTCCCCTACTGTTTCACCGAGCTGTTTAGCTAAAAAGCATGCAACCGTTTTTGCGGCTAAGCGACGAGGTTGCAATAAATAAATTTTTTGTCCGCAGAGCTGGTTATTTTCCAATAGCCACAATGGCAGCCTTGTAGATTTACCTGCTCCGGGAGGTGCAGATAACACAATTGTTTGATGACGATTTAACGCATCAATAAACGGGCCTTTAATCTGTTCTATGGGTAATGAAAGAGCTGACATTTTTGTTTTATATGAATTTTTTGATCAGAAAACTACTACAACAATCCTAACATAAACACTGCCCACCATTATTGTTATATTTATTAAATAGCTCAGTTCAACATAGCTATTAATGCCTTCCTTACTATAATAAAAGTAACTTTACCCAATAGTTACTTTTTATGAGTAAAAATAATATTGTTGATTTCCGTTTTCTTGCTGAACCTACCGATGTAAATTTTGGCGGAAAAGTTCATGGGGGTATGGTAATGAAGTGGATTGATCAAGCTTCTTATGCTTGTGCTGCGCAGTGGAGTAAACGCTATTGTGTAACAGTTTCAGCCAACGGCATTAGATTTATTCGTCCTATTTTAGTGGGGCAAATGATTACAGTAACAGCACGTATTGTGCATACAGGTAAAACAAGTATGCATATTTATGTCGTTGTTCGAGCGGGTGATCCAAAAGACGATAAAACGGTTGTCACTAATCGTTGTTTCATCACATTTATGGCTATTGACGAAAGCGGATATCCTATTAACGTTCCAAAATTTGTTCCAAATAATGAAGAAGATAGGCTACTTGAAGAAGTCGCTGAAGGGGCAAAAACTTTCGCAAAAAGACTAGATGAAGACTTTGAAAAGAAACTTGGTTGGAAATAATAATGAAATAAAGCCTCAATGGTTTTAAAAATATTCAGACTGAATAAAAATAGATAAACATAATTTATATTTCTCTAGATAAGAAGGCAATTATGGAACTTGCGGCACATGGAACTTACAACTTTAAGAGAGCAAAAAATATTTTATATGTTGATGCTTTTGGACCTTTCAATGAAATAACAACTCAGCAATATGCGAAAGACATTGATGAATACAGTTATAAATTTCAGAATGAAAATTGGGTTTCTCTAACCACTTTTTATGGTGATAGTATTTTTACTCCTGCGGCGGAAAACTCTTTAATTTCCTTACTGCATAGTCGAGCAGAGAAAGGTTTATTAGCAAATGCCTGTATAATATTAGAAAGTCACTGCCATGACTTACAATATATGCAATTGAAACGAATTCACCTTAAAGCAAACATTGCCTTTGATACTTTTAGCGATGTAAGTGGTGCAGAAAAATGGCTTGAAGAGTTGAACTGCGCCTCTAGTATGATAAAAGCACAATAATTAAATAATCATTGTGCTTAATATTTAAGTATAAAAGTTGATTACTTTATGAGCTCCGCGATAGTAGCAATACCCAAACCTGTTCCGCCTGCAGCCCAAAGTCCGGTTGCATTGCCGTTATATGCGCCAGCTAAATCAAAATGTAACCAGCCAGCGCCCTCATTTTCGACAAATCTAGACAAAAATCCTGCAGCATTACTTGCACCGCCAGCACCTCCGCCAGGTTTTGGACGACTGTTTGCTGTATCAGCAAATTCAGATGGACACTTTTCTTGATGCCAAGATTCTAGAGGAAATTGCCATATAGGTTCATTTACAAGTTCTGCTGCTTTTTTAGCTTGCTCTGCGGCTTTATCGTCCAAAGTAAATAAAGCACTGTAATCACCGCCAGTAGCCATTACTGCTGCACCCGTTAATGTTGCGGCATCAATAATAAGAGGTGCTTTGGTTTCGCTCGCCGCTAATAAACCATCAGCTAACACTATTCGACCTTCGGCATCGGTATTCGCAACTTCCATAGTAACACCGTTTTTATAGGTTAAAATATCGCCCAATTTATAAGCATCATTACTGACCATATTTTCAGCACAACACAAGAATAGTTTAACGCGCTTATTTAGACCTTCTTTAATCGCTAGCGCCATTGCACCGGCAACCACTGCTGCACCGCCCATGTCGCATTTCATATCAAACATACCTGCGTTTGACTTTAAGCTGTAACCACCACTGTCAAAAGTGATACCTTTACCCACCAAACAAGCTGAAACAGCTGCATCAGCATTACCTGTTGGATTGAAATCAACTTCTAATAAACAAGGTGGATTAACGCTACCTTTACCAACATTATAAATTCCCACCCAACCTTGTTTAAGTAATTCATCACCTTGAGTAAGCGTCGTGGTTACATAAGCAGGTGCTTGTGTATTAATATAATCAGCGGCTAGTTCAGCTAATTTAAGTGGGTACAACTCTGAAGGTGTTTGATTGATTAAATCGCGACTCCACGCAAAAACAGCTAACTTGTCGTTCAAACGATTTACACTTTCAGTACTTCCGGTAAATTCAACATGCGTTAACTTGCCCACGCAAGTAAAGCCTAAAGCAAAGCTCCATTGAGTTTCCTCATTCCAATGTTCGCCTGTTAAACGAGGGCTCTTAACACCTAACTTTTCAATTTTACGCGCAGCTTTTTGGATTTGTCTCAACGGTGATTCATTTGAATTTTTCAAACAAATATGTAGATCACTTTCTACAAATTGAACAAGGTTTTCACTCTGCCAATTAGTGTTAGCACTTTGTGTTGATAAATAAATATTAGTTACTTGGGTCATATGTAGTCCTGAACAGTATAAATTAATGCCATTAGTTTATACCTATCTATGTGTAAAGCCGATAGTTTATTAAAAGTACTGATTAACTAGTGTAAATCTAGCCAGAGTTCACTTCGAGAGAGAGGTACTTGAGAGGGTAAGAATGGATTAGTTAAAGAAAATACACGTCGTTTTTCTTGTTGCACTTCTTTTATCGCACTACCAAAATATTTATTAAAAATACGTTCAAAACTACCATCTTTAAGTGCTTTTTCTAATCCTAAAGAAATATCTGCGGCAAGTTTAGTGTTATTTTTATTAACATAGAAAAAATAAGCTGCTGGGTAGTGAATTAATTGGTGCGGTTCTATAATAACATTGCGGTCTTTATGTTTTTCATATTCCCACCTCACTTCTAAAATAGAGCGAGGAAAATAATCAAAGCGATTATTTTCTAGCATAGGGAATAAACCATCATAACTACTTCCTCCTTCAACATTAATATCGTTACTTGCTATCACTTTAGTGTCGGACCAACTATGAAGTTGCCCTGGAGTTAATAACTTAAATGCCGCTAAGGTGCTGTGCTTTAAGAATATGTCTTTATTCTCTTTCGTCACTAACGCAATACGCCAGCCATTTAAACCTTTCAATATCGGAAAACGAACAGGTAATAGTAATTTTTCTCGCTCTTTCGTCGCTCCAGCTGTAATAACATCGATCCCTGCATTGTTAGAAATAAGTTTCAATACACGATTTTTAGGAAGGTTCTTATTATTAAATTGCACTTGATAGTTGTTTTTTTGATTATAACTAAGTACATGTTTGAGTAATTCTGCGGAATAGTCATCACAACCATAACCCGGAAAGACAACTTTATTTGCAACACTTGAAGTACTGAATAGAATGAAGATAATAAGAAAAAGTAAACGCATAAATACTCAGTATGATAAAAATTCATATAATCTAATTATTATAATACGACAGTTCTGAATAAAACCAAGCAACTTTGCAATTATAAAGAAAGCGTGTTGGCCAAAGATATTCACGTAGTTATGAATAATGGCTGATAGGTTCTAAAAGCGATAATAAAATGCTATTATTTCCTCAATTAAGTAATAATTTTCAGTAAAAAGTATCGTATACACTGTCTGATTTTTTTACAGTCATTACATGAATGAATAATTCATTACGAATACGAATATCGTAAGCGATTGTTTTAAAACAAAATAGATACAAAATAGATACAAAATGAAAAAGTGGTACGATAAGTGCTTTGTATTACTCATATAAGTAATAGTATTAAATTGCAGTTTCAAACTGCGAAGAGGTTTTTAATAATGCGTTTAAATTTTATAAAATGTTTAGCAGTTACCGCAACACTTTTGTGTTTTAGTAATGTTTCATTTGCTGGTTCAGTTACATCATGTGCAAGTGCAGCGAATTATAGCGATGGCACTAAAGATTTCGGTGATGCTACTACAAGCAGTAAGGGTGGTACGTATGGCGAAGCTTGTCATGAAACTAATGCTTGGCAACAACTTGGTAGTGCTGGAGCAAATGGTATAACCAATACAATGAATGATGCCAATAGTGCAAATGAGGGCTGGAATGGAGAAGCCTCTCAAAAAGCAGTAGACACAGGCGATAATGGCGTAAGTTGGCGTGTGGCTGATGAAAATGGTGTTTTTGGCGCTTATGGGCAACCAGAACTAACTCTTGGACAAACGGTTGAGTTTAAATTTGATGTTACCCGTTCTCAAAAAGGTACTCACAAATTTGATCAATTAAGAGCTTGGGTTGATTGGAATGGAGAGGATGGATTTAGTAATAGAGATATGTTTCACGCTACGAAATCTGGAGGAGAGCGCTTAATCACGGAAAAATGGTATAAAGATAAAAGTAGCAATGATGACAAAAATGGCGTGTATACAAATAATGTAAATACCGACTTATCAAGCGCCCGCAGAACTAAATATAATCACTCAGATACAACTAGAAGCTATTCTGTTACAACTACGATACCTATGGATGCGATCGTTGGCGATACTTGGATGCGCGCACGCATTGTTTGTGAAAACTCTTTAACTACACATGCATCTAATATGAATTTATTAGCTACTGGTTACCACGACCAAGGTGAAGTGGAAGATTACAAGTTAACAATTAATGCTCGCCCTCCAACTCCGGTTCCAGAGCCTACTACTTTATTAGTATTTGGTACCGCACTGATTGGTTTAGTATTAAGCAGAAAAAAAGCTAAGTAGTATTTACATAACATATTTATTAAAGCCGCAATTATGCGGCTTTTTTTGTCTCTGTTTGAATACTTTTTTAGCTTTCTGATTCCAGTCGTAATTCATTAAATAATATCACTTTGAACCCCCCTAATAACATTTGTCCATCAACATTCAATAGCATCTTCTCTTTGCCGTAATTGTATCTGTACTAATGTAAAGGTTTTCAGGCAGTTTAAGTATTAAGAATAAAAGATAGTTAGTTGTAGTGGTTGCGAAAGCTTTATAACTGATCACCACACCAATGATTGATAACCGTCCTACTGACAAATTATTAACCACCTCAAAGATAGGGTAGCGACCTTCTTCTAGCCATTCATCTCGTTACAAAATTCAAGAGCTGATTGATTGCTGTTTTACACCATAACAATCTTAATGCGAAGCACAATAGAAAATTAGTCGTCCATAAATACCACTCATAAAAAAACCGCAATTAATGCGGTTTATTTTGAACAAGATAACGTTATTTTTTCAATTCCAGTAAGAGTATTTTCCCTTCCTTTACTCCCTTTAAATTTTCAGGTGCCATAGCAATAAATTCTAAGTATTCAATTGCTTCTGCTTTTCTACCTAATTTAGCCAGTGCATAGGCTAAATGGTAATTCACTTCAGTGTCTGACGACGACATGCTGTAAGCCTGCCTTAAGTATGACAAACCTTCTTCAACCTCTCCTGATAGTGTTAACGCCCAACCAGCGGTATCAAAGAAGCCGGATATGGTATTAGTAATTTCTATCGCTTGTTTAGCTTGAGTAAACGCTAACTTATATTCTCTCTTTACGATATGAATACTTGCTAGGTTATTTAAGGCTATTGCTCGTTGATCTATTGGTAATGACTTAGTTAATAATAACTGATATTGAAACTGTGCTTCATCCCAATGTTCGTGCGTTAATAAATGCTCGGCTAATACTTTTCGCTTAAGTGCAGCATCTGGCTTGCTATTAACCAAGGATGTTAAATAGGGGATAAATTGTTTTGATAACTTCTCGCTATGACTTATTTGCGCTAACTTCATTAAGGCGATAACATTATCTTCATCTTGTTTTAATGCCATTGCGTATAAAGAATAAGCCGCACCTAGGTTTTTTCTTCCTCGAGCAACATCTCCTTTCAAAATATATAAATAAGTATTACGCTTAAAACCTGCGATTTCAGCGGACTTAATTGTTTTTTCAGCTTCTTTCAATTTATTTTGTTTAACTTGCAGTTTTATCGTTTCTATAAAAACTGATAAAGACTTCGGGGATAATTCAAGCGCGACAGCAAGTGACTTTTCAGCACCTTCATAATCTTTTATACGAAGTTGTAAACGGCTAAGGCGAAACAGTTTATTGGCATCACCTAACCAAAAGCCGAATAGCTGTGAAAGTTGTATTTTGGCATATTCAAACTGGTTTAAAGCGATTAGATTTTTCACTCTAATTTCAATGGCATAAGTATCTAAACGATTATTTTGCAAATAATTACTGATCAACGAAAGACTGTTTTCAAAATCTTTTTCATTAAAGTAAAGTTCAGCAAGCTGATATGTGGCTGTTGTATTTACTTTACTCTTTTGTTTTTGTTTCTCTAATATACTAATAGCTGATTTAACGTCACCTATTTGATATTCTAATTCAGCCAACTTTAACCATGCTTCCGTATGCTCTTCATTGTCTGTAACCAGTTGTCGAAGTACTTTTCTGGCAACTTCTTTTTCATTTAAGAAATTTTGTAATATTGCATAATTAAACTGCACCTCTATATTATCTGCATGTAAAGAATACAGATCTGTAATTATATTAGTCGCTTGATCAATCTCATTTTGTTGCAGAAGCAACTGTGCATGTAATAACTGATATTTAATATTTTCGGGCTCTAGCTCAATGACCATAGTGATATATCTTTGGCTTTCGTCTAGTTTGCCAAGCTTTAAAGAAAGCGCCGCTAAAGTTTGTAAATAGAACGCATTTCTTGATACTTTAGCTTCTTTAAGAAGATTCAGTGCTTCAAGGTTTTTATCCCGTTCAGATAATACTTTAGCCGTCAGAATTAATATTCCCGTATCATTAGGGTATAGTAGGTTTAACCTAGCTAGATAAGGCTGCGCTTTAAAGCTTTGATTAAATTGAATATACAAACCCGCAAGAATAGTTGCATAGTCTTTATTTACCACTAATTTTTCTTCGTAATCACTTAATAATTTTAAAGCACTCTGTTCTTGATTTTGTTTTATATAAACATCAGCCAGTAGCATGACACTATTAATATCATCCGGTTCATTATCTAGGTAACTGTTTAATTTAGTTCTCGCTTGTTCCCAATTTTTCTGTCCATAACTTGTCATTGCATCAATCAATTGCAATTGAGGTTGGTTATCCATAAATTGACTATCAATTGAAGCAAGTTGAGTGCTTAATTGCATTAACACTTGCTGGGATAAAGCGATTTCGTTTAAGTCTTTTAATATCGAACTTTTCAAAAACTGAGCATGAGGATCATTAGGTACCAAAACTAAAATTTCTTCAATAAGTGCTTCTGCTTTTAAATAATCTTCTAACCCTATATAAACATTAACAATATACTTCAAAGTCCTCACATTATCAGGAACGGAAACATTCGCTTTATCAAATAGATCTAATGCTTGGGTGTACATTCCTGACATTAGCAACCAACGACCTTTCATTATCCAAAATTCGTTGTCAGGCTGTCCGAAACTTTCAACTTTGTTGATAATATTTTTTGCTTTGATTAAAAAATTTAAATCAAGGTACATACTTGCTAACCCGAGATTAGCTTTAATATGATTTGGGATTAACTGTATAGTTGATTGATAAATAGCTTCTGCTTTTTCACTTTCATCATTAGCTAAAAACGCTTTTGCTTTAACCAACTCAAAATTTATTTTACTTCTTTGATTCAGGTTTTTACCCTTGTCTAGCTCAATGACTTCATCATATTTCCCCTGAAAA
>ENA-OSET01000382-OSET01000382.1-sediment-metagenome-genome-assembly--contig:-NODE-382-length-50376-cov-12.592358_pt1 | contig 50376 bp, 47 predicted proteins | sample MGYA00237882_ERZ534229 | MGnify/ENA primary metagenome ERZ534229 (study PRJEB26408, sample SAMN06266212) | sediment metagenome | isolation source: Hudson Canyon methane seep mesocosm | place...
ACGGTCAATGCCGAAGGTAAAAAGGAGATCATGGTGCTGGATCTTGAAACGATGGAATACCGGTCGTCCAACAAGGTTAAGTTTGGTACATTGAGTGCAGCTAAATTGGAGGATGATCTAGGGAAAAGGACAAAGATCCTTTTTGCAGGAAAAGACAAAGCAGGAGAATTCTACCGCAAAACCTTTAGTGCTCTTTTTCAATATGCCTCTAATCGTATTCCTGAATTAGAAGAAGAAATTAAATTTTTAGGATTCATTGATTTTTCTAAATAATACTCTCCCAAGTTATAGTTCTCCAAACCATTATAAGTATCGTGTAAAGCATCATAATACTCTATCTTCAATGACTCGCGATCAAGGTTTTTTTCTACAACCTTATCGAGAATATTTTTAGCTTCTTTAAAATTTTTTGAAGTAACTAAAATACGTGCTTGTTGAATTTTAAGCAATTCTTTAAGATTTTTAGAACGTGGATGTGCTTTAAAATCTGAAGTAATTTTCTGTAGTTTACTATTGGTTATAATGGCTTGCTCAACACTTCCCAATTCAAGTAAACAATTTATTAAGTTTACCAAACTAAAAATTTCTCTATATTGTATCTTTTTTATTTTAGAATTTCTATATATCTCTGAAGCTTTAACATAATTTTTTATGGCTTTAGCATATAAATTATTGTTTTGATAAGTATTAGCGGTTATACCAAAAGATTGACCCAATAGTAATGAATTATTTGTAAGTAATGAAATTTTTTGTTGATAATGGTTTACAGAATCTACATTATTTTTTATGGTACCAAAAAGCATTAAATCAAGAAGCGTATTTACTCTTAAAGGAGCCATTCTTTCATGATCATTGATTTGTTGGAATTGATGTTGCTTTTGATTCTTTGATAAGTGAATATATTTTTGAGAGTTTAATAACTTTAAAAAATTATTCGCAAGTTTAGAAAAGCTCTCTGGGCTAACTTTTCGGGCTAAATTATAATTCTTATCATAGATCTTATTTAAAGAATCTAAACTTACATATTCTATTTTCTGCGCATTTATACTACATACAGCAAAAAGCATCAAGAAAAACACTCTAATTTTAATCATAAATAGGGTAAAATGGATTAACATAAACTTCAATTATAAAAATACAAATAAAATAATAAAGGGAGCGAAAACGCTCCCTTTGTAAATCACTATTATCACTCTCTTTTTCACTTGTGAAGTAATAATTAAATAATTATTAAAACTATTTTGTTATTTTTACACTTACAAAAAAACAAAAAAAATAATAAAATAATAATATCATTACAATGATATTATAGCATACCTCCTTCAAAAAGATATTAAATAAATTATTAACCCTTGATAAACAGTAGGTTATATTAATTAAATGAAATCATTTTGATGAAATTATTATTAAAAATTATTATTTCCCTCTTACCTTTAGTTGGGTTTTCTCAAAAAAAATTAACCCAAGAAGTACCCATTAGTATTTTATTAGACTCCATAAATCATCAAATAATCTATCATACAAGTACTTCAATACATCGATTAGATCTTTCAAATCTAAAAATTATAAGCTCAAGAGAAATAAAGAATTCTAAAACATCAAGTTTTAGCACAATTCTTAAAAAAAACAAACTTTTATTTTTAGAGAATCGTGGAGGAGATATTTTAGCTTTAAATTCAAATAATAGTTTAGTTAAAATTGACAATTTATTACTAGAACTCTATTCTACTCGCCTGCTTTAGGTGCCTCAAGTCAGGATGTCTGTCTTTGAGGATAATCGGGAAGTTGGTGAGACTAATTAATTTTTTGTCGATCCCAACACTGCCCCCGCAACGGTAATCGAGTTCTACGGATCAAATGTCACTGTGTTCATTCATGGGAAGGCGATCTGTTTTAAACCCACTCGAGAGTCCGGAGACCGGCCTATTGCATTCAAAACCATATTGCGGCGGGCGATATTAGGCTTCATAGATACTTATGACTCTGCGTATGGTTATTTCTTAATTGTTCGATCCCGGGTGGGAATCGAGCGTTAACTATAGGCTCAAACATGTCATATCGACTACTTGCTTTACCCTTACTTTCACTTCCCTTTATTGCTTTACCCTCCTACGCTAATTCAAGTACAGAACTTGATACTATGGTTGTTACGGCTACTAAAACGCCAACCAGCATTCATAAAACAGGTAGCTCAATCACAGTAATTAGTGCTGATGATATTGCTCGTAGGCAATTTCAAACCCTTGCCGATGCCCTACAAGATGTTCCTGGTATGCATATTGTCCAAACTGGAGTCAAAGGCTCACAGACTTCAGTATTTATGCGTGGAACTAAGTCTGAACATACTATGGTTTTAATTGATGGTGTTGAAATGAACGATCCTAGCTCCCCAACAGCTAGCTTTGATTTTGCTAATTTTCTTCTTGAAGATATAGAAAGCATTGAAATAGTTCGAGGATCTCAAAGTGTTCTTTACGGATCGGATGCTATTGGTGGTGTTATTCACATAAGAACACGTACAGGAAAAGGAAAGGCTAAAATAAGAGGCAAAGTTGAAGCCGGTATGAACTCAACCCACCATGAAACTGTTTCCTTATCAGGATCAAATGAAAATGTAAGTTATGCCGTATCGATGGGTTTGCTTAAAACTGATGGTGAAACCATTACTCCTGAGAAATATATAACAGCGGGTGGTGTCTCAGACGATGACGGCTATGACAATAAAGTATTTTCAACAAAATTACTATGGCAAGTATCTAGTAATTTTGAAGCCAATTTTTCTGCTCGTTATATAGAAAGCGAAAGTGATATTGATGGATTCCTGACTGAAGATATAGACAGAACAAATGATAGCGAACAACTCTTCATTACTGCTAATCTTATTGGCTTATTCCTTAATGAACAGTGGCAATCAACATTCAGCATAGCAAGAACAGATATTGAACGAAAAAATAAAGATGGGCGACGTAATGTTACTGAAACACTCGAAGATACCCAGTTCGAAGGAATAAAAAATAAATTTGGTCTCCAAAATGATTTATTCTTTTTTGACAACCAAACTATAACGGTTGGCTTAGAATATGAAGATGAAAAAGTAAATTCAGATGGATTCACAAGCTATGGTGATACGGGGTTCGGGCATTACATAATAGATCAGGATACCCACGCAGATAGACAAACAAAATCTATTTATATACAAGACCAAATCAACTTTAATAATAAAGTTAGTACTATTTTAGGTCTTCGCTATGATGATCCTGATGATTTTGGTTCAGAAACTAGTTATAGAGCAACTACAAGTTATCAAGTAATGGACTCTAGTCGAGTTTATGGTAGCTACAGTACAGGATTTAGAGCCCCATCTATCTATGAGTTATATGGTCATCAACCAAACAGTTACGGTGCTTATACTGGAAACCCAGACTTAAAACCAGAAACAAGCAAAGGCTGGGAAATAGGTATAAACCAGAGTCTGTTCAACAATAAAACAAATGTGAATCTAACATACTACAAAAGTAATATTGAAGACCTAATGACTATAGAATATACAGGTTCAGATAGCACGACCATTAACATTGATGAAGTCGATATTCATGGTGTGGAAAGTAGCATAAGTATTCAAGCACTGCCATTTTTGGACATTGGGCTTAACTATACTTTTACTCGTATTGAAGACAAAGATGATATAGATACAGAACTTGTTCGTAGACCCAAACACAAAGCAAGTATAAATCTAGATTTCTATCCTACTGAAAGAATGACAGTTACCACAAACATTCAATATACGGGTCCGCGTTCCGATGTTGAAGCATTCGGAAATACGGTTAAAGTGGGAGGGTATAGTATTATCAACGTCGCTACTAACTACCAAGTCAGTCCACTAACTCGAGTGTTTGCTCGAATAGATAACCTTGGTAACAAGAAATACGAGCCAGCATTAAACTTTCAAGCTCTAGGTTTGACGGGCTACCTCGGTATCGAACTAGTCAATTATTAAACTTGCTATATATGGAGGGTAAATTAGTATTACCCTCCATATTCTTTCCCTATAAGCCATACTCCCCCATGACTGAAAATAAAACCCAACGCCATAAAAAAAGAATGAAACATCAAAAATCTGTTGTTGATTCATCCATTCAACAAGCAGACAAAGATAAAGGTTTGTTACTTGTTATTACAGGTAACGGAAAAGGAAAAAGCTCTTCGGGCTTTGGTATGGTAGCTCGTGCGCTTGGTCATGATATGAAAGTAGGCATTGTGCAGTTTATTAAAGGCCCGATGAGCACAGGTGAAGAAACCTTCTTTCGTCGCTTTCCCGATAATGTTGACTACCATGTTGTCGGAGATGGTTTCACTTGGGATACACAAAATTTAGCTCAAGATATTGCTTCGGCTGAAGCGGGCTGGGCAATTTGTCTTAAGATGTTGCAAGATCCAAGCATTGATATGATATTGCTTGATGAGCTCAATATCGTATTAAAGATGAAATATCTCAATACTGAAAATGTACTTCGAGATATTGCTGATAGACCAGCAATGCAACATGTGATTATTACGGGCCGAGGTGCGCCTGATGCAGTGATTGAATCAGCAGATACTGTTAGCCGTATTGAAGATGTAAAACATGCTTTTAGAGCAGGAATTAAGGCTCAAAAAGGGGTTGAACTCTAGGCCTATTTTGTAGCTGTAATAAAACTGTAAAGTTACTCACATTATCTGTGGATAAGTCTGTGATTAACTCCGTACAGTCACCCTAACTCGTTCATAAATAGGCATCGGCATTAAAATGGTTAAATAATAACCAATTAAAATATACCTTTATTTTTCAATGAGTTAGAAAACAACTTTTAACAATCAACTAGTTAGAGGCATTATCAGGAAGTCAAGTGAAAAATGAAGTTTAAAAGTGAATAACTTTTATTTTTTCAATAAAAACGACTATTAAGCTAGGGCAAGAAATGGCCTGATAGTATTCACTATCAGGCTATCATTAGAGGCTTTAAACTGCTTCTGTTTCCGTTTGTAAATCTAAGGCCAATTCGCCCTCTCGGAGTACCACTCGAACATGACCGCCACCTTCAGATAATTTACCGAAAAGTAACTCATCTGCTAGCGGTCGTTTAATCTTTTCTTGCACTAATCTAGCCATCGGTCTTGCCCCCATTGAGACATCATAACCATGGTCAGCGAGCCATTGTCGTGCATCATTATCAATTTCAAGCGTGACATTTTTATCTTGTAGTAGCATTTCAAGTTCTAATACTGATTTATCGGCCACACGTAAGATCGCATCGGCAGTAAGCGGTTTAAATTGGATGATGCCATCAAGTCGGTTACGGAACTCAGGACTGAAAGAACGTTTAATGATTTCCATACCATCTGTTTGATGGTCTTGTTTAGCAAAGCCCATTGATGATCTCCCCATTTCTTGGGCGCCTGCATTACTTGTCATCACTAAAACAACATTACGGAAATCGGCTTTACGACCATTGTTATCCGTCAGCGTACCGTGGTCCATGACTTGTAATAATAAGTTAAAAACATCAGGATGTGCTTTTTCGATTTCATCCAGCAATAACACTGCGTGAGGCTGTTTAGTAACTGCTTCTGTCAATAGACCACCTTGATCATAGCCAACGTAGCCAGGAGGTGCGCCTATCAGTCTAGAAACCGTATGACTTTCCATATATTCAGACATATCAAAGCGAATTAACTCAACACCTAAACTATGAGCAAGTTGACGAGTCACTTCTGTTTTACCGACACCCGTTGGCCCAGCGAACAAAAAAGCACCCGTTGGGCGTTCAGGATGTCCCAAGCCAGAACGTGCCATTTTAATGGCTGATGAAAGACTAGAAATGGCTTCGTCTTGACCAAAGATCACATGTTTAAGGTTTGTCTCTAAACTGCGTAAGTTATCTTTATCGGTATTGTTGACCGTTTTAGCTGGAATTCGGGCAATTTTAGCCACAATGTTTTGCACATCGGTCACACCAATCATTTTTTTACGCTTAGATTTCGGTAGAATTCGCTGTGCAGCCCCTACTTCATCTAAAACATCGATTGCTTTATCAGGTAAGAAGCGGTCATTAATATGCCTATCAGCCAGCTCTGCAGCTTGTTCCAATGCGGCATTGGTATAACGCACATTATGATGTTTTTCTAAGCCCGGTTTTAATCCTTTTAAAATTAGCACCGTTTCTGGCACAGAAGGTTCTGGAATATCAATTTTCTGGAAGCGACGGGCTAGAGCACGATCGTGTTCAAAAATACCTCGATACTCTTGGAATGTCGTTGAACCAATGCATTTTAACTCGCCACTTGCTAGCAGTGGTTTAAGTAAATTAGCAGCATCCATTGCACTATTTCCGGCTGAACCTGCACCAATTAAAGTATGGATTTCATCGATAAATAAAATAGCATCTTCTTGTTTCTTGATTTCGTGCAATAAGGCTTTTAGGCGTTTTTCAAAATCACCACGGTATTTAGTCCCAGCAACTAATGCACCCATATCAAGAGAGTAAATTACTGCATCCGCAAGTATCTCTGGTACATCAGAAGAAACAATGCGTCGTGCAAGTCCTTCTGCTAATGCTGTTTTACCCACTCCTGCTTCACCCACAAACAGGGGATTATTTTTACGTCGGCGACATAAGATCTGCAAGGTACGCTCAACTTCATGATCTCGCCCTATCAACGGATCAATTTTCCCTTTCTCAGCTAGAACATTCAGGTTACTTGCATATAAACTGAGTGGACTTTTGCTTTCTTGTGATGATGAATCAACCGTTTCATTAAGTGCTTCACCTTCAATCGTTTCGCTCACATCACTATGCGTAATGGCATTCACAACATCTAAACGTGCAATATCTTGTTTTTGTAAGAAATAAACAGATTGTGACTTTTGCTCTGAGAATATCGACACAAGCACATTAGCGCCTGTCACTTCTTTACCCTCAGATGATTGAACATGCATCACAGCACGTTGCAAAACCCGTTGAAATGCTAATGTCGGTTGTGTTTCACGCTCATTATCTTCAGATAAAGTACTTACGTTATCTGCCAAGAAATCACTTAGATCTTGTCTCAAAACAGCAATATCTGCATCACATGCTGTCAACACCGCTAATGCTTGACCATTTTCCAACAAGGCAAGGAGCAGATGCTCTACCGTTAAAAACTCATGAGAGCGTTTACGTGCATAGCTAAATGCTTGGCTTAAGGTTTGTTCTAGCTCTTTACTTAGCATCTTCCTGCCTCACTCAACTTTATGACAAAAATGTGTCGACTTTATTCTTCTTCCATTGTGCACTGTAACGGATGACCATGTTGCTGTGCGTAACTATTTGCTTGTTCAACTTTTGCCTCAGCAATTTCAAACGTATAAATACCACAAGGTGCTTTGCCTTCCGTATGAACTTGCATCATTGTTTTGGTCGCATTTTCATGACCCATGCTGAATAAGTCTTCTAGCACTTCAATAACAAAGTCCATTGGCGTGTAATCATCATTCATCATCAACACCCGATATTTCGGTGGTTGTTTTAACTCTGGCTTTGATGGTGCAACTGTTAATGCATTTTCACCATGCCAATCATGATCTTGTTCATTACTCATCGCTGCTATTAACTCGCTGTCGCTGCATCAACCATTGTTTTTAAATCACCGTTTTCGAACATTTCCATAATAATGTCACAACCACCGACTAATTCACCTTTAATATATAGCTGTGGAAATGTAGGCCAGTCGGCATAACGGTGCAAATTTGAACGTACTTCTGGTTCAGCTAAGACATCAATAAATGCAAACTCTGCACCGCACTCAGATAATGCTTGTGATGCACGGCTAGAAAAACCACACTGAGGAAAGTCAGGCGAACCTTTCATAAACAAAATAATGCTGTTAGATTCGATTGCTTGTTTAATGTGTTCCATTATGTCCATGGTTATTACCTTTAAATTTTATTATTAATGACTAATCATTCTATATGGGGTGGTTAGTTAAAAATTCAAGCCCATTTTTAGCTAAGTTGTAGAAGTCCAACAGTACCATCTAAACCGCAATAATTTAGGGAAGTATTAGCTTGCTGCTGTACCTTTGGCTTTGCATGGTAAGCAATACTTAAACCGGCTTCATCCATCATTAAGAGATCGTTAGCGCCATCCCCCATAGCAACAACTTGAGAAGGTGTAATCGCTAATTTATCACAATGTGCAAGCAGAAAGTCAGCTTTTGATTGTGCACCACACACATCGCCAACGACTTCACCTGTTAGTTTACCTTTATATTCTTCTAGTACATTAGCCATGGTAAAGTCTAGTCCTAAACGCTGTTTTAAGCGTTCAGTAAAGAATGTAAAACCGCCAGAAACTAAAGCTGTTTTAATTCCTCGTTTTTGCAAACCTTTCAACATCAACTCTGCACCAGGGTTCAACTGTAAGCGTTCATTATAAACACGCTCCAATGCGCTTACATCTAAACCTTTTAATAAGGCAACCCGCTGACGTAATGAAGATTCAAAGTCTATTTCACCACGCATAGCAGATTCAGTAATTTCAGCCACTTGAGGTTTCACATTGATAAAGTCAGCAATTTCATCTACACACTCAATATTAATAAGTGTCGAGTCCATATCGGTGACTAATAGTTTAGTTTCTTCTGCAATAAAGTTATCAGGGTTCTGGTTAATATCAAAAGCAAAACGATCACGCCATTGTTGAATATCACTGGTACTAATTGTGTTATTTGTTTCTATCACAGAATAATGAGTGTGATTAACGGCATCACCAGAAACTTCCAATGCAATTTGTTTTACATCTAAATCAGTGAGGGAAGGCCCCTGAAGGATCAATTTACTCATTAGCTATAACCTTGTAGCAGATAAAAAAGCGGCGAACTTGATTGACTCAAGCTCGCCGATATTTCACAAAAAACGATTAATTAAAACTGTGGTTTTTCAGGTAAATCGTCATAAGCCTTGAGACTTGACATGATTTCAGCTTTCGCTTCATCAATACCTACCCAACCATCGAGCTTAACCCATTTGTTTTGTTCTAAATCTTTATAGTGTTCAAAGAAATGTGCCAATTTATCAAGTTTACGTTGAGAGATATCACCAATATCTTGAACATCGTCATACATTTTATCGTGAGGCACTGCGATAATTTTGGCATCTTCACCTGACTCATCTGTCATTTTTAACATGCCAACAGGGCGACATTGCACAACAGAACCACTAATTAATGCATAAGGGCTCATTACCAACACATCAACCGGATCACCATCATCAGATAATGTATGAGGAATATAACCGTAGTTACATGGATAAAACATCGCTGTATTCATAAAACGATCAACAAACAAAGCACCTGTTTCTTTATCTACTTCATATTTAACAGGGTCTGAATGAGATGGAATTTCGATAATGACATTAATATCATCAGGTAAGTTTTTGCCTGAACCAACGCGGTCAAGATTCATGGTGGATTAACTCCAAAAGGAAAAATAAACAGATAATTATACCCCTATACCACTCAATTTGTAACTTTAATAGTACGCATAATAGATGGTCTCGCAAGGCATAATCGTCATTATTATGCTCATAATGACAATGAGGCTAGCACATTCAGTATGCGTGCTATTAATATGTAAAAGTGAATGGTTGCGGGTATAGGGTAAGTAAACTAAGAGCCTGCCTGTATATTAAGCCGTGTTCGAGTTAATTAAGCTTCATCATCTTAAATTGGGATTTAGTCGCACCACAATCTGGACACCTCCAGTCATCTGGCACATCTTGCCAACGTGTTCGTGGCGGTATGCCTCGACTAGGCCAACCTCGAGCTTCGTCATAGACCAAGCCACACAATAAACAAATCCACTTATTCATTCTTCACCTTATTCCTAATATCCCCGTTATCATTTAACTAACAAGTAGCCATGCCATCATTAACAAAACGAGAGAAAACAGTCGTTTCAATAAAATGATGGGGACTTTTTTAGCCCATCGTGCACTCAGCATGGAGAATATAATACTGGTGCTTATAATCCCCAAAAATGCTTGTTCATGGAGAAACCCTCTATGCCAAGACAGGCTATTAATATATAGAGGCGTCTCAAATAAGCTATATCCAATTATCGCTGCTATCGCAATGGGAACACAACAGAGTGCAGAAGTCCCGATTGCTTGAAGCATTGACTGCTGCTTAGACATTAAATAAGGCACAATTAATGTTCCACCGCCAATACCCACTAATGCTGAAACAGTTCCAATAAGAGTAGCGATGCCTGTGTTCGATGCAAAACTACCTAAATATTTACTTTCAGGTAATGTCACTGTTTTCCAAATTGTTATCGCAACAAAACAGGCATAAAGCGCAAAACCATATTGTAATAACTTACCCGATAATAATGTCGAGAAATAGGCACCTAACAGCCCACCAAGAACTAATCCTGGTGCTAGTCGCCTAAACCATGGCCAGTTAATGGTACTTTGCCGATGATGTGAAATAGCCGATGCTATTGATGTCACACTAATTGTCATCAGCGATGTAACCACCGCCATATGCATCGATATTGATTCAGAAACACCTTGAATTGCAAAGATAATCAGCAAACTAGGGACAATGATAATCCCGCCACCCAAACCAAGTAAGCCTGCAAACATGCCAGAAACAACGCCAATTAATGCATAAATTAACCAATCAATCATTTAAATTACTAACCACACCTTTACACAGACTATTAATACGAGTATAAAAATAACGCACCGCGAATACAATAATACATGCGTAAACATTTTATTAATGCTCATTAATATAAGGTTAAATCTATGTCATCACTAAGTTATGTTCCTGTTGCATTAGGGATCTTCGGTTTGTTTTGTGCCTTCCTCGTCTATTTAAAAGTGAAATCCGCACCGGCTGGTTCGGGCGCTGTCTCCGATATAGGTGACCAAATCCATCTCGGAGCTATGGTATTTATGCGTGCAGAATACAGTCGACTCGCTATTTTCTGTCTCGTTTGCATTCTCGCTTTAGGATTATCTGATCTCGGCTGGAACTCTGCCTTTGCTTTCTTCCTCGGTGCAATTTGTTCTGCAAGTGCTGGTTATATTGGTATGTACTCAGCAACTCAAGCGAATGTACGCACGGCTATCGCAGCTCAGAACTCAGGAGCCTCATCCGCATTAACTGTCGCATTTTTTGGTGGTTCAGTAATGGGACTGACGGTAGCTTCGATGGGTTTATTAGGTGTAGGCTTTCTCTACTTGATGTTTGGCGGTGATCCTCACACCACACATATTATCCATGGATTTGGTATGGGCGCTTCATCTGTTGCACTCTTTTCTCGTGTGGGTGGAGGGATCTTTACTAAAAGTGCTGATGTAGGCGCTGATTTAGTGGGTAAGGTTGAAGCAGGTATTCCGGAAGATGATCCACGAAACCCAGGGGTTATTGCTGATAATGTCGGTGATAATGTGGGTGATGTAGCAGGAATGGGTTCCGATATTTTTGAATCGTACTGCGGGTCCATGATTGCGAGTATTGCCATTGCATCGACTATGAGTGTAGCTGCCATTGCAACATTAGCAAGTAGCCAACAAGTTTTGATGTTCATGCCTTTAGCACTGGCTTCCATTGGTTTACTCTGCTCAATTGCAGGAATATTTTCAGTTAAAATATTCTCAGCAAAAAGTCCTGAAGTCGCACTTCGTATTGGTACGATGGGTGCATCATTATTGTTTATCTTGGTTTCCTACTTCCTTATCTCTTTATTGGGTGGAACATCAAACTTATGGATTGCCGTATTAGTCGGTTCTATTGGCGGTATTATCATCGGTTTAGTCACTGAATATTACACCGGTGGAGCACCTGTTAGAAAGCTGGCTAAAGATGGTGAAACAGGGCCTGCAACGGTATTAATTAGCGGCTTAGCTTTAGGTATGCAATCTGTTGCAATCCCCGTCATAACTATCGCTGCAATTATCTTTGCATCAAGTCATTATGCTGGTTTATATGGTGTGGGTATCGCTGCTGTCGGTATGCTTGCTACCGTCGGTATTACCATGGCTATTGATGCATATGGACCTGTTGCTGATAATGCTGGCGGTATTGCTGAAATGGCTGAAATGGGTAAAGAAACCCGTGAAATAACCGATTCTTTAGATGAGCTGGGCAATACGACAGCAGCCATAGGTAAAGGTTTTGCTATCGGTGCTGCGGCACTTGCAGCACTCGCGCTTATCAGTGCTTATATTGAAACTATCAATCAAGGTACAAATGAGTTTCAACTTCTAATCAACGATCCTATCGTCTTAGTTGGGATGTTCTTAGGTGGTATTTTCCCATTCTTAGTCAGTGCATTAACAATGACAGCAGTAGGTGATGCCGCTTTTGATATGATTCACGAAATCCGTCGTCAATTTAAAGAAATCCCCGGTTTATTAGAAGGAACAGCTAAACCTGATACTGCACGTTGTGTCGATATTGCAACAAAAGCAGCATTAAATCGTATGATCTTGCCTGGTGTTTTAGCAGTAGGAGCACCCGTCGTTGTGGGGTTTGGCCTTGGACCTGCCGCCTTAGGAGGCATGCTTGGCGGTGCACTGATCACCGGCGTCATGATGGCGCTTATGATGGCTAATGCAGGCGGAGCTTGGGATAATGCCAAGAAATACGTCGAAAAAGGCAACCTTGGCGGGAAAGGTTCAGATGTCCACACAGCAGTCGTCGTAGGTGACACTGTCGGCGACCCACTAAAAGATACATCAGGCCCAGCCATGAACATATTAATTAATGTTATGGCGATTGTTAGCCTTGTTATTGCCCCACTACTTATCTAGATTATTAAGCCCATATAACAACTCTAAAGGCCACATTCTCGTGGCCTTTTTTATTGCAGTAATAACCTTATATTTACTTGTGTTACTGTATAAAAAGCTATATGATAATCATTATCATTTAGATTTGAGATCAATTAATGTCCAACTTATACCGTTTATCGTCACTCTTACCGGGGCAATCTGCCACAGTACAAGCTTTACACGTCGATTCAGGTTTTCAATTTCGTCTAAATGCACTTGGGTTCCGCACTGGTAAAATAATTGAACTTATTCGTGTCGCCCCATTTAATGGCCCTTTTCATATCAAATTGGGCAATACTGAAGTCATGTTACGTCAGCAAGATGCCGCTAATATTGAGGTATTAATGTGAAACGTATCGCTTTACTCGGCATGCCTAATGCTGGGAAATCTACACTCTTTAACCGAATGAGTGGTGCCGGTGCAAAAGTAGCCAACTGGCCTGGTGTAACCGTTGATTTACTTTCAGCTAAATTACTACTTGCAGGACAAATGGCTGAGCTAGTTGATTTGCCCGGTATTTATGACTTACATGGCTTTTCTGATGATGAGCAGGTTGTTAGGCATTTTTTATGTAATAACAGCATTGATCTTATTATTATTGTAGCCAATGCAACTCAAGTAGAAAGACAATTAACACTGGCATTACAGCTAAAATCATTAGGTTTACCTGCCGTACTATTGCTCAATATGTCTGATGAAGCAAAAAAACTTGGCATCACAATCAACACATCTCAATTGGGTGATGAACTAGGTTATCCCGTCTCATTAATCAGTGCTAAGTATGGTCAAGGTTATACCGATGCCTACCATCTTATCGAGAAAACATTACAAAATAGTCCAGCCAGTCCAGCCTTATCCTTAGAACAAGACTTTGCTGTTGATCAACAGCTTGAAGATAAGTTGGAACAAATTATTCGTCATAGTGTTGAAGTACCAGTACAGACAAGTCATTCAACAACCGAAAAATTAGACAAACTAATGCTTCATCCTTGGTTGGGTCTCCCTCTCTTTTTTACCATTATGTATTTGATGTTTGAGGCTGTTTATACCTTAGGTAGCCCACTCCAAGATGGGGTAGCATGGCTACTTGAAGGTTTCCGTGATCTTGCTTTATCTCCATTGTTATCAACACTACCACCGCTACTCAACAGCTTTTTACTTGAAGGTGTATTTGATGGTGTTGCAACGGTTGCCTCCTTTGTGCCTGTTATCGTCTTATTCTTTTTGTTTATGGCGATTATTGAAGACAGTGGTTATCTATCCCGTGCAGCATTTTTGATGGACTCTTTGATGACTCGACTTGGTTTAGATGGCCGAAGTTTTGTTATGTTACTGATGGGGTTTGGCTGTAATGTACCCGCATTAATGGGAACTAGAACGATGCGTAGCCGTGGTTTGCGTCTACTTACCATGCTGGTCATTCCTTTCTCGCTTTGCAGCGCACGCTTACAAGTTTTTGTGTTTATGACGACAGCGCTCTTTGCTCCAAGCCAAGCACCACTGGTTCTATTTAGTCTTTATTTAATGACCTTTGTCACCGTAATTATTACTAGCCTAATATTTAAAGGTCGCTTTAATAGCCACGAACCTTTTGCACTTGAGTTACCGCCTTACCGTTTCCCAACATCAAAACAAATGATATTACGTGGCTGGCATGAAGTACGTCACTTTCTTCATCGTGCAACAAAATTTATTACCATAGGTGTGGTGCTTGTTTGGATATTAACAAATATGCCTTTTGGTGTTGAACCCGCTAGCTCGGCTAGTTGGTCAGGGCTCATCGGTGAATTTATGTCCCCTATTCTTTCGCCCGCAGGTATCAACCCAGAACTTACCGTTGCTCTTATCTTTGGTTTTGTTGCCAAAGAGATTGTTATTGGTGCCTTAGCCGTTATTTATGGCTTAGAAGGTTCATCGCTAATGCAAGGAATTGCCCAGCAAATTGACTGGGTACAAGCCTATAGTTTTATGCTATTTACGTTAATTTACACGCCTTGTCTTGCCACTATTGCCACCTTACGATCCGAAGCTAAATCAGGCTGGTATACGGCTTTGTCGATTGCTTGGCCATTAACATTAGCATGGTGTGTAAGCACAGGGTTTTATCAAGCGGCTCGATATTTAGGCTATTAAGCGACAATAGCGTCACGATCTCAGACGGGGTCGTCACTTCCCCATGAAGTTACTGATAAGCGTCTATCTTTACCGCTACGTCTGTCATCCTTATCCAACTCAAAACGAATCATATCGCGTTGGTCCTTGCCCGTACGACGTTGTTGTTTACGTCGTTCGATCTCTACTCTACCAACCTCATCTCGTCTCTCACCAGAACTGTCGACATGCCATTGTGAATCTTTACCTGTTGAATCATTCATAAAAGTCACCTTTTGTTTAATCATTCAATTTCATTCTAGCAATAACGAATCAATAAAACTATAGTCGTGACCATGAAATATTCGAAGTTTACAAGCTAAAACAGGACGTCAGGATAAGACGTAATCTCTAGCGCTTATCAAGTATTACAACGCTGTAAATTATTATGGTGCAGTTACAATCGCAACACGAACAGCATCAAGGCTCAACTGGGCTGATGACAGGTGATCAGCTAATAATACTTGTGACTGTTCAATATAATTTATTTCTTCTTGTCGAATATTTGAATTGACTTCAGCCAATGCTTGCAAACGTTCATATTCTGGTTGCAAAGACTGATGCATTGAAGTAATTGCCTGTTGCACAATTTCATCCTGCTGTTTTGCTGCTAGTTTTTGTGCTTGTGTAATCAGCTCGTTAATCTTTGGTCTCGCATGTCGGATCAGCTCTTGTGCTGTTGCTTTTGGAATACGACCTGCTAGCTCATTAAATTGAGCTTCATCTAATAGTTCATTAAAGTCGTGCCCGTTCTCATCAGTAACGATTCGTAAATAGGAGTGATTTAAATAACGACCTAATTGTAATGATTTTGGTGCAGGACAATTGATCCTAAAAATAGATTCTAACAATAAGGTGCCAGCAGGAAAATCTCCAGTTTCTAGTGTACAAAATGCACTGTTACCGAAATCGCTATTGATTGTCATATCTAAGCTTCCCAGCACCATCGGATGTTCCCAGCTTAGAAAAGCCATATCCTCACGAACTAAGGCACGATGACGCTGGTAGGTGGCAGTAATTCCATCTTCAGGTAATGCTGGAAATTGATGCTGTAGCATATGATTTCCAGGCTCTAAAATAACACTATCAATGCCATGAATCTGTTGTTCCACTCCATATTCATCAAATATTTTATCCATGAACGAGCCTAGCTCAAATGCTTGACTTGCTTCTTCTAAATCAGCAACAATTTCATTTGCAACGGGTAAGTTGCAAGAGTTCAATTCTAATAAACGATCACGGCCTTGCTGTAAGGTAGCAATTGTTTCATTTGTTATTTTTGTTGTTTGTTTAATTAGAGAAGCGATTGCTTGTTCATCATTGGCATGCTGTAGACAGTAATGTAAATCATCTTTTATTGTTTGATAAACGTCTCCTCCTGCAGGAAAAACCTGTTCGAAAGCATTAAGTCCTTGGTGATACCACTTAAATAAAACAGCTTGGGCTGTATTTTCATAGTAAGGAACATGAAGCTGAATAGTGTGTTTTTGGCCAATACGATCCAAACGTCCAATTCGTTGTTCTAGTAAATCAGGGTTCAGTGGTAAATCAAATAAGACTAAATGATGTGAAAATTGGAAGTTACGCCCTTCACTACCAATTTCAGAACAAATTAGAACTTGAGCCCCCTCTTCTTCATCAGCAAAATATGCAGCGGCACGATCACGATTAACTAAACTTAAACCTTCATGAAAAACAGACGTTCTAATTCCTTTGGCGATGCGAAGATGAGCTTCCAATGCTTGTGCTGTTGTCGCTTGAGCACAAATAACCAGTACTTTATTAGATTTATTTTCTATTAACCAGTCTGCAAGCCAAGAGACACGAGTATCACTGTCTATCCAGTCATCGCCAATGATTCTTTCGGCTTGTAATAATGCGACTAGATCAGCATCATCACGACCTTCGGTATACGATTCAGGAGACTCTAAAGTATAAGATTGTACTTGTCTTTCAGGGAATCCGGTTACGGCATCACGTGTATTTCTAAATAAAATTCGTCCGGTGCCATGACGGTCTAATAAGGCATCAATCGCATTATCACGATCTACTTCAAAATCTGTTGATTTCTGCAGTTGTGAATACGTATCCTCACCTAAGTAACATGTAATATCATCTTTTAATTCAGTTAGTTTTTCTTGGGCATTATCTGCAATTAACAATGAAACCAATTGACTGATAGGTTGGTAGTTTGCTTCTTGTTGACGGAATAATGCTAAGTCATAATATCTATCAGGATCGAGTAGTCGCAATCGGGCAAAATGGCTTTCAATACCTAGTTGTTCAGGTGTTGCTGTTAACAATAATAAGCCTGAAACTTCTCGTGCAAGATCTTCAACACACTGATATTCAGGGCTTACTTCCTGCTCAGTCCAATGCAAGTGATGCGCTTCATCAACAATCATTAAATCCCAATGAGCATTAAGTGCATCATCGTAAATCATTGGGTTTTCGGTCAATGTTGATAGATTACACAGTATCAACTGAGCACTCTCAAAAGGATTAGCTTCTCCAGCTTCTAATAGAGCATCATGTCTGTCTGCATCCATAATCGTAAACTGCAGATTGAAGCGACGTAACATTTCAACTAGCCATTGATGTATCAAACTATCAGGAACAATAATCAGAACGCGCTCTGCACGACTGGTAATAAGTTGCTGATGTATGATTAAACCTGCTTCAATGGTTTTACCCAAGCCGACCTCATCTGCCAGTAACACTCTAGGTGCATGACGCTGTGCAACTTGATGAGCGATATACAGTTGGTGAGGTAACAGCTGTACTCGAGCCCCCATCAAACCAAATACCGGCGATGCTTGTAGACGATGTTGGTGTGCTAAGGCTTCCGTACGTAATTGAAACTGGCTGTTCTTATCAACTTGTCCTGCAAATAAACGATCTTGTGGTTGACTGAATTGTACAAAGCTATTCAAGTCCATCTCATGAATACTGATCTCATTACCATCTTCATCATCACCCTGATAGATAAAACAGCCGTTAAGGTCATGTCGTGCAGTAATCGTGAAACTTATATCTTCATCCGTTTTAACTTTGTCACCCACCGGATATTGCACTCGACTTAAAGGTGCGATATTGATGGCATAAGTACGTTGTTCACCTGCGGCGGGAAAACTGACCTCAATTCGTCGACCTGAGTATTCTTTGATGATTCCCAGTCCTAACTCTGCTTCACTATTACTGATCCAACGCTGACCTACTACAAATTCTGTTGCTGACAAATCTTTAAACCTTATTCTGAATGTAAATGACTCAATGCATGCTGTGAGTCGCTGTTTTAATGAATTTTACGAGCGCGAATTGTACGCCCTTTTATTTTACCTTGAGCAAGATAATTGAGTGCCTGCCTTACCGCTGAGCTTTCAAGCGCCACATAACTCGACATATCAAATATATCAATTTTACCTATTTGTGAACCCGCCAAGCCTGCTTCCCCCGTTAAAGCACCCAATATATCGCCAGGACGTAGTTTATTTTTACGTCCAGAATCTAATTGAATCGTTACCATAGGTGCAAGTAAAGTGTAGCTAGAAAGACGGTCTAATGATTCAGGCACATCACAAATACTCGGTTTCTTTTGATAATCAGCAATCGCATTAACGCGGAACTCTTCAGATTGCGTAAATAGACTAAGCGCAATACCTTTCTCTCCAGCGCGTCCTGTTCGACCAATTCTGTGTACATAAATTTCAGGATCACGTGGCAACTCATAGTTAATTACCGCTTTGAGTGATTTAATATCTAAACCACGTGCAGCAACATCCGTTGCCACAAGTACTGCACAACTATTATTAGCAAACCGAACTAACACTTGATCCCGCTCACGCTGATCGAGATCACCATGTATCGCTAAGGCCTCAATTTGATGTCCTCGTAGGAAATCCGCTACTTCATCACATTGTATTTTGGTATGACAAAATACAATTGCATTGTCAGGTTGATAATGTTCAAACAGGCCCAATAAACTATTATTCCTTTGATTTTTATTAACTTCATAAAACAACTGTTCAATCACACTAGTTTGATGCTCTGATTCAACGGTAACAGTGATAGGATCACGTTGAATTGATCGGCTCATCTGTTTAATTGTATCGGGGTAGGTCGCAGAGAATAGTAGGGTTTGCCGTGCTTTTGGCGTATAGGAAATAATATCATCCATTACATCTGAGAAGCCCATATCTAACATACGATCAGCTTCATCTAATACTAAGGTTTTTAGACCTTCTAGTTTCAAAGTCCCCTTACGTAAATGGTCCTGTAAACGCCCAGGCGTTCCCACCACAATATGTGCACCATGTTCGAGCGAACCGATTTGAGGACCTAAAGGTTTTCCTCCGCACAGTAAAACGAGCTTAATATTTTGAGTGAACCGAGCTAATCTGCGTAATTCTTTACCCACTTGATCCGCCAATTCACGAGTTGGACAAATCACTAAAGCCTGAATACCAAAAAAACGTGGATTAATATTATTAAGTAAACCAATACCAAAAGCGGCTGTTTTACCACTCCCTGTTTTTGCTTTGGCAATCAAGTCCTTACCTTTCAATACATGCGGTAAACTTTGCGCCTGAATCGGTGTCATTTTTTTATAGCCAAGCGACCCTAAATTACTTATTTGAGCTGGCGAAATCGAAAGTGAAGAAAAATTGTCATTAGCCATGAGGAATTTACCGCTGATAAATCAGCAGATCATACCAGAGACGGCTTTTCCTTGGATGAGATAATGGAGATAAAAAGAAGGCCAGACACGAATGTGCCTAGCCTCATTTTATTTTCAAAGTCATTCAAACACTTGTGGAAGTCATTTGAATCACATTTTGTTGCAGTTTTAGCTGTGTTGGTAATGTTTTTTTAATGTCTTTTTCACTTCCCACGAGCCTTTCCAGCCTAGTGGGAATACCACTAAGTCACCCGCTTTAAATGTAGTTGATTCACTACCATCTTCAGGTGTCATTTCACATTCACCCTCTAAGATGAAAGCAGTTTCTGTTGTTACAAAATCCCAAGGAAATACAGATACTTCCTTACCCCATGTTGGCCAGCTAGCTACGCCCATTTTGTTTAAAAGCTCTTGGCTTGGATTGCTATCAACTGTAATTTTTTGCATTTTCATTCCTAAAATTAAGATTTTCCCCCAACGCATATCGAGTTGGGATGCGGCATAGTAGCTCATTCACTGTCTTTTGCCTATATATACCCTGCCAAATAAAAGGGGAAAGTATGGCTAATATTGCTCTACGGAGAGTTTGGCTTTTTTCCAGGCAACAATACCTCCATTCATATTTGATACATTATTAAAACCAGCTTGTTGCAATATTTCAACGGCCTTACTGGAGCGTCCACCTACAGCACACATCATGATGAGTTCCTTATCATCATATGATTTTAATTCGTTGATACGACTCTTTAACTCGGCTAAAGGAATATGTACAGCTCCTGAAACACGCTGATTATTCCATTCATTCTTAGTTCGCACATCAATAATTACAGCAAAGTCATTACTTTGAAGACCTGCCGATTCAATTGGGGAAACTTGGTTGATTGCACTATTATCTGATGCTGAACATGCAAGTAATAATGTACTCAATAAAAATGCGATTAGTAATTTATTCATAATTTTAAACTCCTCAAGTGCTTGATATACCCAAGCCACCTGAAACCTGCATCGTCAGGTAGCTTGGGTATATAATGTATCGTAATAATATGAATAAGCAACCTTCTCACAACATTATTACTCGTGCATCTTCTGCTGATTATGAAATTAAAAAATCTCTTTTCATCGGCTCTATTATGCCATGTTCTAATGAACAAGAAGCCTTACAACATTTGCGTCAACTGGCTGCAGAGCACAAAAATGCAAATCATCTAGCCTTTGCATGGCGACTTAGACAGGAAGATGGCTTTATTAACGAGCGCTGTCATGATGCGGGAGAGCCCTCCGGTACTGCAGGTCGACCTATCCTCGCACCATTAGAGGGTGGATCCATTATCAATGCCGTTGTCGGTGTTATTCGTTATTTTGGTGGTGTAAAGTTAGGTACAGGCGGCTTAGCAAGAGCCTATGGAACAGCAGCTAAACTAGCCATTGAAGGAGCCGAACTATATCCTTGGGTTGAACATACTAGCTTCGAGATGACATTAGCTTATTCTCAATTACAGCTATTGGAATATCATCTTGAAAAATGTCGAGGGTCAATTATTGATCAAACATTTACAGACAATGTTCAGGTAAAGATCTCACTACCTTCTTCTGAAAAAGAGCATATTCTGCAGTTGTTTCCAGACTACTAGTCAGAAAGTTGTTACATCAAAGTTCAGCCGCTTCTAATCTAGTAAAAACTCAACAGCAAAACCTTTTCCTTCATCGATACGAATCACTTTAGATGGCAGTATCGGAGCATCATCAATATCCAATGTTTGAACATCAACATTATTATCATAATCAACAATTGATGTGTCATCAGTCATAACATATAAGCCACTTTCTGAAAAATCACGCATATCAAGAATGTAAACTTCATTAGGATGCGTTAGCACCCTCAATTTTGCTCGATGCTTTATTCGTTCATGACGACGGTTATTTATTGAGCTCATAGTTTTAAATCAACTTTCTACTTTCACGTTAAAACAATAGTACAACATAAATAATACAATATCTACTTATATCACTAAGTTAGACAGCATTCCTAATGAAGTCTACTAAGATACGATTGAAAGTTGACTTGCAAGTAATCCAATTAAGCCACCAAAAACCCCGCCCCAAACAACCAGCCAACCTAAGTGATTTCTGATCATCGTTTGAATAATATCTTTGACCATTTCTGGGCTTAACTCATCTAAGCGAGAAGAAACCACATGAGAAATTTGCTGATGAATATCATCCGTTACAGGTCCACTACTTAGCTTGTCGCGTATGCTTGATTGAAAAGATTCGCTATGAGCAATGTCATTAATAGATAACTTCATTTTAATAATGAATGGTTCTTCTAGTGGGGCTAAAGCCGCCTCACCACCAAACATCCCCAACATACTGCCAAAAGAAGATTCCATAATCGTAGCCACCAAACTATCATAAGCAGGGCTTAAATCCGTTTCATCAATCACATCATGAAAATCAAGATGGTGTTCAGCATCTTCTGTGACCATATCCGTAAAGAAGCGATCTAAATTTTCTTTACTAAAAAATTGCTCCATCACTAAATTATTAATACCCGTTTTAAAATCTTCAAAACGGGCACTAATAACACCGGAACCATACAGCCCCGGTACTTTTTCAAATAGCATATGAATAGCAAGCCAGTTGGTTACGCCACCAGCCAGTGCAAACAAGCCCGTTGTCAGCACGGGCTCTCTGAAAGGAGAATCCAATACCAAACCTGTAGCAACGAGCCCTGTCGCTATCACATTAGTTATAAGGCTTTTATTCATCAATCCACTTGCTCAATGCAGCCATAATTTTAGTAGCTTGATCTTTACTTGAAATATTGAACTTTGAACGTTGGCTATATTCACCATTACGCTTTTGGTAACGACGAATCGTGTATTTATCAGCACCAAAGTCACCTGTTTTACGATCAAGATCTTGGTAACGATAGATTAATGTTGCCCAAGCACCTTTCGTTAAAACAACTTTATCAAGTTCTTTCACCGTCATTTCATCGCCTTCCATATATTCGACGGTTAATTCATCTACTGTTTCAGCCATTTTCTGTGTTCCTTAATTTAAGATTTTGTAAAAAATTGAGTTAATACTTTATCCAACATAAATGCATCTTGGCTACCTGCCAACTCGCGAATAGAATGCATTGCAAAGGTTGGTACACCAATATCTAATGTTTTAACACCTAATGTGCTCGCTGTAATCGGACCAATGGTACTGCCACAGCCCATATCTGTTCTAACAACAAAGTCCTGCACAGGAACCTCAACGTGTTCACATAGTTGACGGAAATAGGCACTTGTTTCACTATTTGTTGCATAGCGCTGATTGGCATTTGTTTTAATCACCGGACCATGGTTTATTTTCGGGCCATGCTCGGCATCGTGTTTGTCTGAGTAGTTAGGATGAACAGCATGTGCATTATCAGCTGAAATCATCATTGAACGTTGTAACATTCGGTGATGTTGCTCAATATCTGAGCTTAAACGATGTAATACAGATTCTAAAAATGAACCTTGAGCACCTGATGTAGACACGCTACCTACTTCTTCATGATCGCTACAAACGAGTAGATTAGACTGTGTTGAATCACCGTTAATTAGTGAAGTGAGTCCCACATAACAACTTAATAAGTTATCCAAGCGAGCACTGCTAATAAAGTCATCATCTAAACCTGTAATTGCTGCCCGCTGCGTATCATAAAGACAAATTTCATAATCTAATACTTTAGCAATATCTAGCTCAGGATTTTTCTTTTGAATCTGTTGTAGAACTAACTTCCTAAAATCAATACTGTCGTCATCACCTACTTGCATCACAATCGGTGGTAAATGATTTTGAGGGTTAATCGTTCGATCTTTATTCGCTTCACGATCCAAGTGAATAGCTAGACTTGGAATAGTGGCGACTGCTTTCTCAAAATTAACCAATGTATGCTGTATAGCATGCTGCGAATCAAGATAACTCACTCGACCAGCCATTGATAAGTCTCGGTCAAACCAAGGGTTCAATAACGCACCGCCATACACCTCAACACCTAGCTGAACTAAATTATGTTTGATTCTCTCTGGCTGAGGTTTAATCTTCAAACAGGGGCTGTCAGTATGAGCTCCGACCATTTTAAAGCCAGTCTCAGCTAACTCTTCCTCGCCTAGAGTGAACGCAATCAAGGATGACTCATTACGTGTAATGTAATACTTACCTGCCGACAACTTCCCCCACGTCTCCAGCTCATCTAACTTCTGAAAGTCATTCCTTTCCAAACACTCACTCATCGCTGCAACGGCATGAAATGGGGTTGGCGACTTATCTAAAAACGACAATAGGTTTTGATTGAAATCTATTATGGGTGCATTGTCCATATCAATAACCTAAAATTATTAGTGAAAACGTCATCATACCTAAATTTACTGGCTAGTCACCTTCTTTTCTTATCTTTACGTTACAATCAATTCAACTTACAAGATTAGTATTACGATGCCAACCCAAAAAAAGAACATCAGACAAAAACTGAAACAATGGCTTATCTATGGCATTTTAATCTTTGTCGGTAGTACATCTCTGGTAGTTATTATTCTTGGCTTTATACCTATTAACACCTCAGCATTTATGATCCGCCAGCATATTACTGATTTTCAAGCCGACAATGGCTTCATCTCAATCAAGCAACAATGGACCAATCGTGATGACATCTCTCCGCATATATTCTCAGCGGTCATCGCTGCTGAAGATCAGCTGTTTTATCAACACATCGGTTTTGACTTTAATTCAATTTATCTAGCATTAAAAAACAAATCGTCTGGTGGAAAACTTCGAGGTGCAAGCACCATCAGTCAACAAGTCGCCAAAAACTTATTTTTATCACCTTCAAGAAGTTTATGGCGAAAAGGATTCGAAGTATGGTTCACACTTCTCATCGAACTATTCTGGAGTAAAGAGCGAATCTTACTTGTCTATGTCAACATTGCTGAGCTTGGCGCTCACCTTTATGGTGTTGAATCAGCAAGCCAACACTACTTCTCTATTTCTGCAAAAAGGCTTAGCCCTCATCAAGCAGCATTATTAGCAGCAAGTCTACCTAACCCAGCTATCTTTAGAGTAGACAATCCCAATAAGAAATTAATAGATAAACAACAATGGATTTTAAGACAAATGAGAAATCTTAATTACCTATAAATACCCACAAAAACATAAAGTATGTGATGGAAAAACTATCATAGTAATGCAAGCCAAGTTAACACTTAAAAGATTAAATTTAATTAATTTAAATCCCTTCTTGCTTTATCGTTCAAGCATCTTTAAAATGCCGCCTTTTCTTGGGGTGTTTAGCTCAGTTGGGAGAGCATCGCCCTTACAAGGCGAGGGTCGGGGGTTCGAGCCCCTCAACACCCACCAAGAAACACCTAAGCCAGATTTAACATCTTCGGATACAATTCAAATCAAGTAGTGATAAACCAATATCTTTAAGCCTTTACTTTCCTCGGCATTAATAAATATTTCTGGTGGTGTAATTTCACTTAAGTAATGACAGTCAGCACATTCTTCCTGAACAGTTTTCTTTAAAAAATCAGCATCTAAATCAGGTGCATTTAAGCACAACATAACTAATCCACCGGGTTTCATAAACTCAGGGATACGTCTGATTATCTTTTTATAATCACGCTTAATATCCACACTGCCTTTTTGAAAAAAGGGGGGATCACTAATCAATAAATCATATGGCCCATGTTTTTTGATTCGCCCAAATGATTTAAAAATATTTAAAGCTTCAAATCTCACTTTGTCTGTATCGTGATCATTGAGTCGGTGATTATCTCGTCCTGTTGCAAGTGAGACTCTGCTCATATCAATATTGAATACTTTCTTTGCTTTTCCTGCAATGGCGGCAACAGAGAATGCACAGGTGTAGGAAAACAGGTTTAGTACACTAGCACCGTGTGAATGTGCCTGTACCCACTCTCGACCTTTTTTCATATCTAAAAAAAGCCCCGTATTTTGAGCCCGACCTAAAGTAATCTGATATTTCAGCCCATTCTCTTCAACGACTGTTTGACCGACTTCTTCACCAGCTAATAATTCAAAAGGTGTTTTTGCTAAATACCGATACTGGGCTTGAACAGAGCGACAGCCATTAATGTTAGAAAATAAGGTTTGAGCTAAGCGTTTCAAATCATCTGCTTCAACTTCTTTATGCAGAGTGATTAATACTACCGGTTTTAGCCAATCGATTAATATATGCTCATAGCCTGGATAAGCATGACCTCTACCGTGAAATAATCGTTGTGCTTGGTGTGTATTTGGGATTTTATAAGGAATTTCACTTAGATCAGACGGTTTACTGCTACCCATGTTATCAGCCATGATTACTCTTCATCTGTCTCTTCTTTCTTTTTCCTAACCCGTCGCGATGCACCACCATGCATACGACAGCGATCAGCCAATGCGCCCATATCCCAACCTTCTGGCTGACGGATAACCACACTCATTTTGCAACGTTTACCATTAGAGAGTTTTGCACCACACTCTGGGCGGTAACGTTTAACTTTTTCCCAGCTATCAAGAACCTGGCTGGCTTTTCGAATCATCTTTGCTTGTTTTGGAGTCAAATCACGATCAGGAATGGCTTCTTTAGTTTGGTCTTCAACATTGCGCCACCAATACCGTACTACCGGTAGAGGCAAACCAAAACGTCGTGCTAAATCATCAGGTTTCCGGTAAATATCAAGCTTTAACAGTAGCAATGCGGCCTTCTCAAGCCGTGCTGTTAATTCTCGACTTTCTTCAGGTCTCATCTGGATCTACTTTACTTCCATCAGAAAGGGAAATAATGTCATTAATTAACATGTCAGGATCACAATCCGCCTTAGCAATATCTCGTACCGAGATTCCCGCTTTAATCACACTATCAGGATCACCAGTAATTAAGGGATGCCACTCAGGTAAAGGTTCGCCTTCCGCCAGCAAGCGATAAGCACATGTTTCAGGTAACCAATCAAAGTATTGTGCATGATCAACACTGAGCTGAATACAATCGGGCATCAGTTTTTCACGATTGGGATAATCTTTACAGCGACAAGATTTAATATCTAACAAGTCACAAGCAGCGCGAGTGTAATAAATTCGCCCATCGTCTTCATCTTCTAATTTATGCAAACAACAGCGTCCACAGCCATCACACAAGCTTTCCCACTCATCATGAGTCATCTGACTTAAACGCTTCTGTTTCCAGAATTCGCTAGATGTTTTATCCTGTTTAGTCATGACCACTTCTTCTGATTTATCAAAAATACTCTCGCCGTTAATTGCACAAGCTCATTGCAAATCAGTATTACTTGCAGGTGAAATTGTGATTAATTCATGTAAAGAGTTGCACGATACCAGATCCCACGTTTTGAAAACACCGTTTAGTCTCGAACAACTTAATGAGCTATCTCGTATTGACTTAGCCATTGTTAGCAATTTAGTAGAAACACTCCCCAAAGAAACAGCAACACAGTGGTTGAGCATGCTTCGTAATGGTCATGCCCAACAACTTATATTACTTATCGATAAAAACAGTGATCGTGCCCAAACTTGGCAACTCGCTGATTATCTCTCCCTTGGCTTTCAGCAATTTTTTTCCGACAATCACTACCAATTGTTCAGTTATAACATCGAAACTTACCGGCCCAAACGAGATTGGCTTAATAATCGTTTTTGGGCAAACCCAGAGAATTATGACAAATATCGCTGGTAAGTCTTAATAAAGATCAATTTCATCAACTTACACTTACACTACTTCTTTCACTGATCATCATGTTGTGAATGTTTAGTTTTGTATAGGCTATTATCTTAATAATCTTTGTGAACCACATCACAAAATACGGTGTTAAAAAGAGTAATATGAAGATATACGGCAATAGATTATTTTCTACAGTCGAGATTCTCCTATGAATAATCCATCCATAGAACATCAAAAAATGGTAATTGAAATCAATAAAGCTATTGATGACTTGCCTTCACTTCCATCCGCAGTAAGTAAATTAATGGCCCTCAGCATATCCGATTCTCACTATTTTGATATCGTTCAAGAAGTTGCAGAACAGGATCCAACCTTTGCTGTACGTTTACTTAAAGTGGCTAATTCAGCTGCTAATGCTTCTATTTCAGAGATAACATCTATCTCACATGCGGTTGCAAGAATAGGAACAAGGCACATTAAAGAATTAATACTCGCTTTTGCAGTAGCAAAAATATTTATTCCTAGAAATGATAGTGAACGTAATCTATGGGTACACTCAATTCAAGTAGCCGTCGCATCACAAACGATTGCCCGAATATCTTCACACTTAGGAATAAAGCCTGAAGAAGCCTACCTTTGTGGGTTATTGCACGATATTGGACGCTTTGTACTCTTTAACAAATTTCCCGAGGGTCCAATACGAATAGATGAGAAAGACTGGGAAAGCCCTGAAAAACTCCTTGAAGTTGAAAAGGAAGTCTGTGGTATAAACCATGCCACATTAGGAGCCTATGCAGCTAAGAAATGGGGGTTACCTCATGAAGTTACGAATGTCATTAGTAATCACCACTCCTACGATTACTTAACATTGACTCCTGCAGAAATAAAAGAATCCAAATTAGTACAAATAGTCCAGATGTCTGACTTTTTAAGCGTATTACTAATGAAAAACCCAGATATATTGGTATCTTCACCAGAGGAAATCCAAGGTTTGATTGAAAGTAGATGTATTCATTACTCATGGGAAGAAGCGCCGATAACTTCATTTCTATTACAAGGTGAAGTTCAAAACATTTTCGATAGTTCATCCGAAATAGTAAACAATTTAGGTCTGGGTTCCAGTGAGTAAACTAGTTCATAAGGAGAGAAATTATGCTACCTCAATTTTTATATGATGCTTTACCCTTTTTTTATTTGGGTGCGGGAGCTTTAACTGTAGTTTCAATAGCAAACATTTTTGCTTTTATATCGGGTGCAATTTTTGCCATCACTGCTTTATACGTTTTCCGTCTTCGCGGTGTAATCTAATTCAGCTTATTTGAAAATATATAAGTATTTATTACTTCCCATCCCCCTAATGAACAATCGTTTAACCTTCAAAAAATGTTAGACTTCTGCTTCACCTTAAATACCAAATAAAGATGGTGCCTGAGTAATATGGCTAGTGAATAATAAATGTCATCTTGCCGTCATATTTAACGAGTATATTTTAAAGTAATGAATAATCCAGATCTCACTAGTCCTGAACTATATCTTAACCGTGAACTTAGCCTGCTTGAATTTAACTGGCGTGTTTTAGCACAAGCTTTAGATGAAGATGTCCCATTATTAGAACGTTTAAACTACCTTTGCATTTCATCAACCAATCTTGATGAGTTTTTTGAGGTGCGAGTAGCGGGCTTGGTACAACAAATTGAGATTGGCGACCCCTATTTAGAAGCGGATCAAATCTCAGCACAGGAAGTATTAAAGCTAATTACCACCCGAGCTCATGAGCTCGTTGATGAACAATACCGTGTTCTCAATGAAGTATTACTCCCTGCTCTTGCTGAGGAATCAATAGAAACCTTGCCTAGAGCCATGTGGACAGAAGAACAACGAGCTTGGTTACGGAACTACTTTATCGAAGAAGTTGCCCCCATTCTTAGTCCTATGGGGCTAGATTCAGCTCACCCCTTCCCTCGTTTATTAAATAAAAGTTTAAATTTCATCGTATCTTTAGTCGGCAAAGATGCATTTGGAAGAAACCGTAACTCGGCTATATTACAAGCACCACGAGCCTTGCCTCGTATTATTGAATTACCTGACGAATTGAGAGATGGTCGCGATCACTTATTTGTATTTTTGTCTTCCATTATCCATGCTTTTGCCGATGACCTATTTTATGGCATGAAAGTAAAAGGCTGTTATCAATTTCGCGTCACACGTAATAGTGATTTAGCCATTGACACTGAAGAAACAAGTGACCTTTTAGAAGCCATTTCAGATGAGTTAACACATCGTAATTATGGTGATGAAGTACGTTTAGAAATAGCCCATAACTGCCCTGAAGACATGGTTGACTTCCTACGTAATCAATGTGGCATGCATCGTGATAATGTCTACCTTGTTAACGGCCCTGTTAATGTAAGTCGTTTGCAAGCCATCTATTCATTAGTTGAACGACCTAATTTGAAGTTTAAGCCCTTCACACAAGGCCGACCGTCAGGCACATCTTCAACAAGTGATATTTTTGCTACGGTAAAAAAACAAGATGTTTTATTACATCACCCCTACCAATCTTTCAGCCCTGTGGTTGATTTATTAAAACAAGCAGCTACAGACTCTTCAGTACTGGCTATCAAGCAAACGTTATACCGAACAGGTGCGAAATCCCCTGTTGTTGATGCCTTAGTTGCAGCAGCTCATGCAGGCAAAGAAGTCACGGTCGTTATTGAATTACGAGCTCGTTTTGATGAAGCGGCTAATGTCGCTCTAGCAGCTCGGTTACAGCAAGCGGCAGTTCATGTTGTTTATGGCATTGTAGGCTTTAAAACTCATGCCAAAATGTTGCTTATTTTACGCCGTGAGAATAATAAGCTACGTCATTATGTCCATTTAGGAACCGGTAACTATCACCGCAGTACATCTCGTATTTATACTGATTATGGTCTGCTCACATCCGATAAACAGATGGGGGAAGATGTTAGCAACTTATTTGTGCAATTGACTAGCCTCGGTAAGATACCCAAAATGCACAAGTTATTGCATGCCCCATTCACCTTGCATGATGGTTTATTGCAACGAATTGATCGTGAAATAGAACATGCTAATTCAGGCAAGCCCGCACATATTATTATCAAAGTGAATGCCTTAGTTGAGCCTGAAATGATTCAAGCTTTTTATCGTGCCTCACTGGCTGGTGTAAAGGTTGATCTTATTATTAGAGGTATTTGCTGTTTAAAACCTGGTATTAAAGGACTTTCTGAAAATATCCAAGTTCGCAGTATTATCGGTCGTTTTCTCGAACATACCCGTGTTTTTTATTTTGAGAATGAGGGTGAGTCTGAAGTCTGGGCCGGTAGTGCCGATATGATGAAGCGCAATTTACTTCGCCGTGTGGAAACCTGCTTCCCAATTACTAATAATAAACTTCGTCAACGAGTCATTGACGATCTAAACCTCTACCTAAATGATAACTCACAGGCTTGGAGCTTATCTGAAAATGGGCGCTACCAGCGCGTAGAACGAACAGAGGATATACCCGCTATTTCAGCCCAATCATCGTTATTAAGTGAAATGGAAAAAGGGTATTAACAAGCCGATGACCATTAACTGTCCATTATGCAGCAGTGAAAGTACGGCTTTTTACCAAGAAAAAACAAAGTCATATCATCAATGTTCTTCTTGTCATGCGGTATTTTTAGTCCCTGATTCAAGGCCTAATAGTTCAGATGAAAAGGCACGTTACCTTCATCACCAAAATGATGTCGAAGATATTGGCTATCAACAATTCTCCTCGCCTATCACCTCCTCGGTATTACGTGATTACTCACCCACCGATAATGGATTGGACTTTGGCGCAGGTACAGGACCGGTTATCGCTAAACTATTAAGAGATAATCAGTTTAATATCAGCTTGTATGATCCCTTCTTTCACGATCATCCAGAATTATTAGATGACACTTATGATTATATTGTTTGCTGTGAAGTCATCGAGCATTTCTACACGCCACCAAAAGAATTTGCATTACTCAATCGTTTATTAAAACCAGGTGGACGACTTTATTGTATGACTGAACTTTTCCATGACGATCTCGACTTTAAATCATGGCATTACAAAAGCGATCCTACTCACGTATTTTTCTACCACCAGCAGTCACTCAACTATATCAAACAGCAATTTGGGTTTAGTGATGTAACTGTTGATGGTAGATTAATTATTTTTACAGCTTAAGCCTTACTTATAGTCCAGCAATAATGAATTTTAGGGTTTCGTTCAAAGTCTTTTGGTAGTGTCGAGTGACTAATATTCTTGATGCTTAAGCCAGATAGTGCAGCCTCATCCATCTTAAAATCACGACGATTAGTTGAAAAAACTAACACGCCTTGTTTAGTAAGCAAGTTTGCAGTCATATTAATTAGTGACACATGATCACGCTGAATATCAAACACGCCTTCCATTCGACTTGAGTTTGAAAATGTAGGAGGATCAAGGAAGATCAAACCATAACGTTCAGGCTCTTGCTGTGCTGTTTGCAACCACTCTAAACAGTTCGCTCGTATATAACGATGTTTATCAGCACTAAAGCCATTTAATGCCATATTTTCCTCTGCCCATTGCAGATAGGTGTTAGACATGTCTACAGTTGTAGTTGATTCAGCATTCCCTGCTGCAGCATAAACGGTAGCAGATCCTGTATAGGCAAATAAATTAAGAAATGCTTTTCCTGATGCCTGCTCAGCAATCATTTGGCGAGTAGTTCGATGATCTAGAAATAAACCGGTATCAAGATAGTCTGTTAAGTTAACCCAAAAATCCAAACCCGACTCAGTTACTTTTATTCGCTGCTTTAATGAGGCATGCGCTTCATATTGTTGTGTACCGCGTTGTTTCTGACGAAGTTTTAATGCAACATGACTTGCTGGAATACCTAATACTTGAGGAATAACCTGCATAACATCATTTAATCGTTGCACAGCTTTTTCGGGATCAATAGATTTTGGTGGTGCGTATTCCTGAACATGAACATAATCAGCATACATATCTACGGCTACCGCATAATCTGGTAAATCTGCATCATAAAGACGGTAACATTCTGTTTTATTTTTCCTTGCCCATTTTCCAAGATGTTTCAGATTCTTTTTAAGACGGTTGGCAAACATTTCAGCATGTTCAGATAATTCAATCTCAGGCTGAGTTATCACTGTCGACGCTGTTTCTTCAACTTCAGCCTTTTCAACAACCTCTTCCGTGCGCTGTTCAGCTCGGTTAGAGATTGGCCTTGGTGCGCGATAACACAATACCTGACAAGGAATTGGGCCATTATCAAATGGTGTGCTATCAAATAAAGTTAAGCCAGTAAATTTACCTAATCCGTCATTATCGGTGATCATTGTCGTGCGCCAAGCAGGATAAGATTCCGTTACGATATTACCTAAACTTTCATACAAGTAATGTAATTCTGATACATTACCCATTCGTTCACCATAGGGTGGATTACACACAATCAAACCACTCGCAGGCAAAGACTTCGCTTGCGAAGGCCAATCTAATAATTCCCGATGTTCGACATGGATACGATCTGACAAACCTATTTCATCAATATTCGCTTGTGCCGCTTCCACCGCCTTAATACTTGCATCACCACCGGTAATAACAGGGAGCCTTGCCAAACCACTATGACGTCGACGCTCCGCTTCTGCTTTTAAACCTTTCCATGCTTCTTTGTCATGTTGTTTCCAATATAAGAAACCAAAATATTCACGGTGACTTCCTGGAGCAATATCAGCAGCCATCATAGCCGCCTCAATGAGGATCGTTCCCGAACCACACATAGGATCAATCAATCCCCAACCTTGCTTAGCCAATCGAGGCCATTCAGCCGTCAATAAAATAGCTGAGGCTAAATGTTCCTTTAAGGGTGCCGGTGTCGTTTCTACACGGTAACCACGTTTATGTAAGCTTTCTCCAGAAAGATCAATGCTCACTATGGCTTGATTATTTTTCAGGTAAACATTGATTCGTAGATCTGGCTGATGCAAATCAACGGAAGGACGTTCACCTGTTTGCTCTCGGAACCGATCCACGATGCCATCTTTTACCCGTTGAGCACCATATTGCGTGTGATGAATTTTGGAACGAAAACTATTAAAATCAACGGCAATCGTACTGCCTTCCGCATCAACATGATCTTCCCACGGCAATTCAACGATACCTTGATATAACTCATCGGTTGTTTTAGCTGAAAAGTGGGCAATGGGCATTAAAACCCGAATCGCAATTCGTGACCATAGACAGACGCGGTAGGCATCTTCCATACTACCAATAAAGCGGATATTCCCCTGCTCTTGCTTAGTGTCTTTTATGCCCATTTCGGCAAGTTCTTTCGCCAATAAAGGTAACATGCCTCGTGCAGCGGTAACGGTAAACTTATGTTTTGTCATGAGATAGGGAAGGTATCCTGATATAATTTCAGACTATTTTAATACAGGTAGCACTTTCCATGGCAGTTAATGATAAACAAAAGCGATATTTAAAAGGCTTAGCACATCCATTAAAACCCGTTGTTATGATTGGTAACAAAGGTTTAACAGAGAATGTACTCGCTGAAATTGATAAAGCATTAGAGCAACATGAATTAATCAAAGTACGTGTATCAGGCTTAGAGAAAGAAGATCGTGCCGCAATGGTTGATGAAATCACACTCAAATCGAGTGCAAATTTAATTGTTATTATCGGTCATATTGCTGTTTTATATCGCCCAGCTAAAGAGCCAACAATTCAACTACCTAAGAAATAACTCACTGAGTATTTATAATGATTGAAAAGCCAGCTGTAACAGATTCAAAAATAAATAAAGTCATTGCTGAACGTTGGAGTGGACGCGCATTTGATGCCAAAACACCAGTAAGTGATGATGCTATTCTTTCATTATGTGAAGCGGCACGTTGGGCCCCCTCTTGTTACGGTGATCAACCTTGGCGCTTTCTTGTTTGGAATAAATTCCAAGATGAAGTCAGCTGGAAAAAAGCAGTTGATACATTATCTCCTGGTAATCAAGATTGGGCTAAAAATGCACCCTTATTGATACTGGCCGCATCTGTCGAAACATTTAGTCATAATAATAATGATAACCGCTGGGTTGGCTACGATACGGGAGCCGCAAGTATGAGTTTATGCCTGCAAGCTACATCGTTAGGCTTAATGTCTCATCAAATGGGCGGTTTCGATAATGATAAAGTTAAACAACTCGCACAACTTCCTGCTGAAATTACATGCTGGTCTATGATTGCAATAGGCTTTCCTGCCGCTTTAGATGGTTTAACTGAAGAACAATTAGAACGGGAACTAAAGGCACGCGAACGCCGTCCTTTATCTGAACAGTTTTTTAGTGGTGCGTGGAATACCCCGCTTACTTCAGGAGAATAAAAATGAAATCAGTGTTACTTATTGCAGGACTATTTATCGCTACGGCAGCTTCCGCAGTTGAGCAAATTTATCTTGATCGCTTAATGAACTCAGGGATCTGTCATCATTGTAATTTGGCGGATGCAGAGCTACAGGGACAAGACTTTAGTGGTGCAGATATGAGTGAAGCATTACTTAAACGCATTAACTTAAGTGATGCTAAGTTAGTTGGGACCTGGTTTACTCGCTCTAGAATCCATAATGCTAACTTCGAAAATGCGGATTTATCAACAGCATTATTAGATTACTCTTTATTTATTGGTGCCAATCTTAAAGGCGTTAATTTTAGTGGTGCTAAATTAAACTTTGCTGATTTAACTGATGCAGATTTAACCGGAGCCACTCTGGAAGGTGCGGTTATTCGCGGTGTAAAATTCTGTAATACAATCATGCCTGATGGCAGTATTAATAACAGTGGTTGTTAATCAGTTTATTCAGCCCATCTCAAGGATATGAACATGTCAGAAGAAAATAAACCTACACAACAAATCATTGTGATGCCAACAAAAAGTGTAGCAATATCATTGATTCTCACCTTCTTCTTTGGTGCACTTGGTATGTTATACAGCACTATCTGGGGTGCAATAATCATGATTATTGTATCTATTCTCGTTGCTACAATAACACTGGGGATGGGGCTTTTCCTTGTTTGGCCAATATGCATGATTTGGGGTGCACTCGCAGCCGCATCATACAATAAAAAACTGCTCGCTCAAGTTGGTCAATAACTTCTCTTTTAATTTTATACGTCGATACCCAAGTGAAATCAATCTGTACAAAATAATATGATTTTACACAAGCCCGTCATTCCCGCGATAAATGTGTCAGGAACAGATTTAAACACCAGAGGTGCTCGTAGAGTTGAGCACACGACGTGCTCAATTAAAGCGGGAATCCAACGATAGTGGCTAGCTCTACTGCCCATGGTTCCCCGCATACGTGAGGATGACGAAAAATTATTTTCTGCAGTTTGAATGATTACAGGTATAGTTATCAACTCGCTTTAAAAACCAAACACTATTTTGAAACAAAAACTACAACAACTTGAAAAGCTAGTTAAAGAGACCATGCTAGCCGACCAATTTCCTTTACGTCGTCGCTTACAAAATTTACGGAAAAAATCAGACTTAAAACCTGAACAAGTTGGTGCTTTAGAAAAACAGATCACTAAATCTGCTGATTTACGTGCTCTTCGTCAAAAAAACATTCCCAAACCAAAATTTGAAAATGACCTACCTGTTATTGATAGGCGTGAAGAGATCGCTAAAGCAATCAATGACAACCAAGTCATTATTCTGAGTGGTGAAACAGGTTCTGGTAAAACAACACAATTACCTAAGATTTGCTTAGAACTGGGTCGTGGTGTTGCAGGATTAATTGGTCATACCCAACCACGTCGAATTGCTGCACGTACTGTTGCCACCCGTATTGCTGAAGAGCTAAAAAGTGAATTGGGTGATATTGTCGGTTATAAAGTTCGTTTTCACGATCAAGTCAAAGCCGATAAAAGTTATATCAAGTTAATGACTGATGGGATTTTGCTGGCTGAAACTCAAAATGATCGTTTCTTAAATCAATATGACACCATTATTATCGATGAGGCGCATGAGCGTAGTCTTAATATCGATTTTTTATTGGGATACTTAAAGCAGTTATTACCCAAACGCCCTGACTTAAAAGTCATTATTACATCAGCAACCATTGATACTGATCGTTTTTCACAACACTTTAATAATGCAAAAGTTATTGAAGTATCTGGACGAACCTTCCCTGTTGAAATTCGTTATCGCCCACCAGCAGGTGACGATGATGAACAGCGTGATTACGATATGACCCGCGGCATTGTCGAAGCCGTTGATGAATTATGTAAAGAAGGACAAGGTGACGTTTTAGTATTCTTGTCTGGTGAACGTGATATTCGTGATGTGTCTGAAGCATTACGTAAACACCACCCACCTAGGACAGAGATATTACCCTTATTGGCGAGACAATCCGCAGTAGAGCAAAACCGTGTATTTAAAACGGGTGGGCATCGCCGGATTGTGCTTGCAACCAATGTAGCCGAAACATCATTAACAGTACCCGGCATCAAATATGTTGTTGATCCCGGTTTTGCCCGCATTAGTCGCTACAGTGTACGAAACAAGGTTCAGCGCCTCCCTATTGAGAAAGTATCTCAATCAAGTGCCAATCAACGTTCCGGTCGTTGTGGTCGCGTGTCTTCTGGTATCGCTATTCGTCTTTATGATGAAGATGACTTTAAGAACCGCCCTGACTTTACCGACCCTGAAGTTTTAAGAACTAATCTAGCCTCTGTTATTTTACAAATGTCATCGCTTAAACTAGGTGATCCTGCAAAATTCCCATTCATTAATCCACCACCAGATAAAATGATTAATGATGGTTTTCGACTACTAGAAGAATTAGGTGCTGTTAACAAACAACGTACATTAACAAATGCAGGCCAACAGCTAGCCAAGTTACCGATTGATCCACGAATCGCACGCATGGTACTCAGCGCACAACAGAAAAATTGTTTAACTGAAGTACTCATTATTGCCAGTGCATTAAGTATTCAAGATCCACGTGAACGTCCTATGGACAAACAGCAAGCAGCTGATGAAGCGCATAATAAATACAAAGATGAACGCTCAGACTTTATAGGTTTTATCAAACTATGGGAGCTGTATCACGACAAGAAAAAGCACCTGACCCAAAATAAATTACGCAAATACTGCAAAGAACATTTTTTATCGTTTATCCGCCTACGTGAATGGCATGATATTCATCAGCAACTGCATGTTCAAGTCACACAGATGGGCTTAAAGCCAAATCAAATACCAGCTGAATATCAAGAGATTCATCAAGCTTTACTCTCCGGTTTATTAAGTAATATTGCTGTCAAGACAGACAAAACTGAATACACGGGAACTCGCAACCTTAAACTCAAAATATTTCCCGGTTCTGCCCTGCATAAAAAAGGTCCTAAATGGATTATGGCGGCAGAGCTAGTTGAAACGGGTCGTTTATATTCTCGCATTGTCGCTAAGATTGAACCTGAATGGATTGAACCTGTGGCAGGTGAATTAGTTCGTAGACAATACTCCGATCCTCACTGGGAAAAGAAACCTGCACAAGTGGTGGCATTTGAACAAGTCTCTTTATATGGCTTACCCATCGTGCCTCGCCGCCGAGTACACTTTGGACCTATCGACCCAGTTCTATCCCATGAAATATTTATTCGTGATGCGTTAGTTCAAGGTGATTGGTTCTGCCGCGCTCCTTTTTTCAAACATAATATCGACTTAATCAAAAGTATTGAGCAACTAGAACAAAAATCACGCCGACGTGATGTCTTGGTTGATGATGAAGTCTTATTTGAATTTTATAAGCAACGTATTCCAGAACGCATTGTTAATGGTGCAGGTTTTGAAAAATGGCGTAAGAAAGAAGAAAAAGAACAGCCTAAACTCCTGTTTTTGGATCGTGATGAATTGATGCAGCATCAAGCCGAACATGTCACTGATACAGCCTTCCCAGATCAAATGCTTGTTAACCTTGTTCCTTTAACATTGGAATATCATTTTGAGCCTGGTAAACAACATGATGGGATCACTCAATCTATCCCTTTATCACTTCTCAATCAAACTAATGTTGATCGTTATGATTGGCTAGTTCCCGGCTTATTACGTGATAAAGTTATCTTCTTAATTAAGAGCCTACCTAAATCACAGCGTCGTCATTTTATTCCTGTACCTAATTTTGCCGATAACTGCTTAAAAAACATGTCACCTGATATGGGTGCATTACTTCCTGCTTTAAGTGAACAACTTCGTAAACAAACAGGTGTTTCTATTGCCTTGTCAGATTGGAACCTGTCTGATCTTCCCAATTACCTACAAATGAATTTTAGACTCTTGGATGAAGAAGGAAACTTACTCGATGAAAGCCGTGATTTAGAGCATTTAAAACAACAATGGGCATCTGAAGCAGCAGCAAGCTTTAGACAAATGCCAGATAGTGAATTTGAACAGCAAGGCTTAACCTCATGGTCCTTCGATAATTTACCAGAAAGCATTACCTTAAAACAAAATGGTTTAGAAATGACCGCCTATCCTGCTTTAGTGGATAAAGGCGACCATATTGACCTCACATTGATGGATACTCAACAACAAGCGAATGACTTCACTGCAAAAGGGCTACGTCGCTTATTTATGCTTGCTCAAGCTGATTCTATTAAATATTTGAATAAACATCTGCCAAACATTAAAACGATGTGCCTACATTACGTCAATGTACAGCCCTCCCCCTTTGGCGATACGACTGAAAGTACACAATCACCCAGCGAGCAACTGAAGACAGATCTTATTTACCTTGCCTTTGACCGGTGCTTTATTCTTAATCAAGAAGCCATTCACTCCAAAGAAGATTTTGAACAACGCTTAGAACAAAAACGAAGTGAATTAATACTCACAGCAACAGAGCTTGCCAAACAAATAGCCAAACCACTAGCTGAATACCATGCCATTGCTAAACGTTTATCTGGCAATATGCCCATTACAGCAATAGATGCGGTTAAAGACATTCGTGAGCAACTCAATCACCTTTTATATCAAGGTTTTGTCCACCACACACCAGATGAGGCTTTAAAACGCCTGCCTATGTACTTCCAAGCAATAGGCCAACGGTTGGATAAGATTAAAACCGATCCCACTCGTGACCGACAATGGATGAATGAAGTTAAACCACATTGGCAACGCTATTTAAATAGTGTCAGTAAACATTCATCCCCAGAGTTCGAACATTACAGGTGGATGGTTGAAGAGTTTCGCATTTCTTTATTTGCTCAAGGTATCAGAACAGCCTACCCAGTCTCTGCTAAACGACTACAAAAACAGTGGGAATCCTGCTAAACCTAGTCATAAAAAGTTATTTTCTATTCAGCTTCTATTCAGTTAACTTCCGTTAATCTGTAGCTAACAGTCAAGCAATAGGAGTACTGTCATGAAAAACATATTAATTTCTGCAAGTTTAGTTTCTTTATTAACGTTATCGTCAACGGCTTCATTCGCTGGTAATAACTACAATAAGCACAATACACCTTTTAAAGATACGGCCCGTGTTACGCATGTCGAACCGACGTATACCACCGTGCGAGTATCCACACCTCAGCGTGAATGTTCTCCCCGTTCAAACTATAGACGAGACAAACAACAAACATCTTATACAACAACCATTGCTGGAAGTATTGTCGGCGGCGTTGTTGGCAATCAATTTGGTGGGGGTAACGGTAAAAAGATCATGACAGTAGCCGGTGCATTGTTGGGTGGTTCTGTTGGGCGAGATCTAGGATACCAGCCTAGTGATTACAATCGTTATGATCGTGGTGAAGCGTGTCATGTAACAAATCGGTATCATCAAGAAGAGCGTCTTGATGGCTATCGCGTCACCTATAAATACCAAGGTCAAACTTACACAACACATATGGACCACGATCCTGGTAGACGAATTCCCGTAGAAGTATCAGTACGTCCAGCTAGAAACTATTATTAATAAACCTATCTCGTTCAGCTTTCATTCAGTTTCACTTTGCTATTGTTTAATCAACAGCCAATAAAAACTGATAAAACTATTTTCCACTTGGAGAGAACAATGAAACTTAATAAAAAATTTATCTTACTTGCTAGTGTTGCAACCTTAACATTGGGTGCAATTTCACTTCCAAGCTATGCTGAAGATGCTCCTTATACTGTTACAAATGGTACTCACCTCGATGCTGATAGCTATAAAGGTTTCAAATTGTTCCGTAACTGGTGTGCACGTTGTCATGGTACTTACGGTCAAGGAATGGTTGGACCCAACCTTGCTGACAGCTTAAAAATCATTTCTAAAGATGAGTTTGTAAATACTGTTACAGATGGAAAATCAGGTACTATCGGCAGCATGCCTGCTTGGAAAAAGAACGTAAAAGTCGTTAAGGGCATGGACCAACTTTATGCATATCTAAAAGCACGTTCTGATGGTGCTATCGGTGTGATTAAACCTAAAAAAACGAAATAAAGACACCTTTGTGCACGCCTATCGAATAAACATTATGGACTCAATTAGTTTGGGAGTTAACTAAATTCATAATGGGTCACTCCTGTGAATAAAATTGTCATCCCCGTGAAAACGGGGATCCAACAATCATCATTACATCCCATTGCCTATAGGTTTCCATTTTTATGGAAATGACAAAGCGTAAAGATCTGCCTTTGGAGTGGCGTGTGGTATAGATAGATTTGCACACGTTAGTGATACCGTTAAAATAGTCCCTTAAAATATAAAGGTTAAATCATGAATGTCTTACGGTGTCTTTTTCTCAGCATAATACTTATATTACCTATAGCCAGCTATGCGGCTCACTTACCTGATGATATAGAGCCGGGTGATAATGTAAATGAAATTCAATTACCATTAACTAAAGAATCTGCAGCCGAACTAATTCGGCTTGAATCAAAAGGGAAAGTACTCTCTGTTGATAAGGCAAAGTTTCAAGGTAAAGTAATATTTAAAATAAAAGTATTACATCGTGATGGTAAAATAAAAAATTACCGTCTTGACCCTGCTACAGGCCATCATCCATAATAAAGTATGCGTATTTTAGTTATCGAAGATGAAGTTCACTTGCGAGAACAACTCACTCAGCAATTGAAAAAACAAAACTTAACCGTTGATGCGGCACCTGATGGTGAAGAAGGTCTATACCTTGGTTTAGAGTACGCCTACGATGTCGCAATCATTGACCTAGGCTTACCGAAACTATCTGGCATTGAAGTCATTCAACAATTACGCAATGCAGGAAAAGAATTTCCAATCCTCATTCTGACTGCTCGTGGTCGCTGGCAAGACAAAGTAGAAGGTCTTGAAGCTGGCGCAGATGATTACCTTGTTAAACCGTTTCATATTGAGGAACTCACTGCTCGAATCAATGCTCTAGCCCGACGTGCATCCGGCTGGTCCAGTTCAATGCTTAATTGCCCCCCCATCACTCTAAATCCAACGTCACAAGAAATCCTAAATAACGGCATCAATATAGAATTAACGGCCTATGAGTATCGCCTTCTTCATTACATGATGTTGCATGCCGGTGAAGTACTTTCTAAAACAGAATTAACCGATCACATCTATGAACAAGATCATGACCGTGATAGCAACGTTATTGAAGTATTTATTAAACGACTACGAGACAAATTAGATCCAGACAAAACACTTAATGTAATAGAAACCCTACGTGGTCGAGGTTACCGGTTAACATTAGCACGTGTTAATTAAAAAACTATCACTCAGTAACCGTTTATTTTTTGCCGTCAGCCTTGTATTGACTGCATTTCTAGGTCTTTCCGCTTTTAGCCTTAACAGTGCATTCCAGGTCAGTGCTGATAGCGCCCAGCATAAGCGTCTAAAAAACTATGTTTTTACTTTACTAAGTTCTGCTGAGTTTGGAGACAATGGCCTAACAAAAATACCTGAAGATCTGGCAGAGCCTGATTTTTCTATCCCCAACTCAGGCTTATATGCTCAAATAACCAGTGGTCGAGAAATTGTCTGGCAATCAAACTCCTCTCTGGGACTATTTATTGCCCTGCCCGATCACCCCGGCCCCTCCAATGAGCACTATTCGACTGTTAAACTCAACGAAGATGTCACTTTAGTAAACTTAGCCTATGGCGTTGTGTGGGAGAATGAGCACGGTGAAATGTTTCATTACACTCTCAATATTAGTGAAGATATAAATACCATTAGCCAACAAAAAGTAGGATTCCAACTTAGCCTCTGGCTCTGGTTGGGCGGAACAGGCTTAATGCTACTCATTGCCCAAGCTTTGATTCTTCGCTGGAGCCTTAGACCTTTACATGATGTTGTAGTCGATTTACATGCCATTGAAACAGGAGACAATAAACGTTTATCAGATGACTACCCCAAAGAACTAAACCAACTTACCAAAAATATAAATACCTTACTTGATCACGAACAGTCCCGCCGCGAGCGATATAAAAACTCCTTAGCCGATCTTGCTCACAGTTTAAAAACACCACTCGCCGTCATTCGTGGTGAGCTAGAAGGAATGACGGATAACTCAGCGATCCAAAATGCCACATACGAACAGTTAAATCGTGTCTCCGAACTTGTTGATTATCAATTACAACGTGCAGCAACAGAAGGCCAAAGTAGTTTCCAGTCCCCCATATCTTTAGGGGATATAATTCATAAAATTTTGAACACACTAGATAAAGTTTATCAACATAAGCACATTCAAAACCAATGCGAAATTGATCACAATATTTTCATACATGCAGATGAAGGCGACATGTATGAGCTCATTGGCAACCTCTTAGAAAATGCCTACAAATACTGCTCTAAAACAGTAGTTATTTTTATTCAATTACACAATGATAATATCGAAATATACATTGATGATGATGGCAACGGCATTCCTGAACATGCTAAAAATGACATTATTAAACGTGGAAAACGCATTGATAGCCAAGTTGAAGGCCATGGTATTGGGCTATCAATCGTCAGCGATATTATTGATGCTTATCAAGGTGACATTCGTATTGAACGCAGTCATCTTGGCGGTGCTCGCTTTATTGTCACTCTACCAAAGTAGTAACCCACGCCTAATTTAAACCCCACTATTTTTCACAAAAAAAGTTACGACACCTGTTTTTAATTTAGGTACTCATTTAGCTATTCAGGTCAAATTAAGCCGAGGATATTTTTTTACATTTTGACTCAATAGGTGACAAATAATTTAATGCCGTATGTAACCGCTCATAACTGTAATATTTACTATATTTCTCAACATCTACTTGCATCCTCTTTTAACTTTGATGAGAAACATGTAAGAGCCACTCACTTTTCAAACTACCAAAAAACCGTTCTACAACAGTATTGTCTAAACAAGCACCTCGCCTCGGCCCTCACATTGAAGAACCACTTTATTACGTTAAATAATGCTTGATAATATTTTCAAGTTTTTTGTTAAACTCGGTCACTATGGAATAATAAGCTAGGTTTTGGTTTCCACCCTGTCAAATGCCCTCATTGTTAAATCATTCTGATGCTTGCTCTAGATTAAGGTATTTACTGTTCTTAACTCACAGCAATTAATAATGAATGACTGGATCAGGAGTACCATCTGGATCATTGATAACTGTTCCGACACTACTTTGGTTATTCTTCGTTCTCATAATAATGGCACAAGCATGAGGTGCGGCCATTGATGTACCTGATATCGTTTTTGTCTCGCCATTTTTCCATAACGAAAATATATCTACACCGGGAGCCGCGTAATCAACAGAACTACCCCAGTTAGACCATGATGGCATTGCATTTGTATGATTATTTTCTGCATCTAGAAGACCTATCGCTGAAATGGTCCAAATATTCTCACCATTTGTACGTGCCGGTGAATGATTACTCGCATCATCACCGTCATTCCCTGCTGCTAGAACAAAGTACGCTCCTGTTGCTTTTGCAGCTTTAAGTACAGCTTCATCTAATATTTGGCTAACGCCACCACCAAGACTCATATTTACACAATCACCATCTGAGGCTTCTGTGGCAACATGCTCAATACCAGCAATAACTCCAGAGGTAGAGCCAGAGCCACTTCTATCTAATACTCGAACTGGAATAACTACGGTGTTAGGGGCAACCCCCAAAGAACCAATATCATTATCAATGGCACCAATAATCCCAGCTACATGAGTACCGTGACCATTTTGATCATTCATGTCGAAACGGCCACGAGATTTAATGATGCTGAAACCTCGGCTAACATCCACATTTAAATCAGGGTGGTCTTCATCAATACCTGTATCAATAACCCAAGCGGTATAACCTGAACCATCTATAGCCCCACCGACAAGATCAGTACCATAGGATACTTTTTGAGGATCTGGAGGAGTACCACCATCTCCGCCTTTATTTGGCTTTCCCTTATTAATAGACATAATGCTATCGGGCGTCATTGAAATAACATAAGGATCTTGGCCAAAGGCTAGACCTGCAGCATGGCACGGTATATTAATCGTAAAACCATTAATAGAGTGCTTGTATACATGCTTAATAGATGTATTATTCTGAGCTGCAAAAGCTCTAGCTAAACCGGTTACAGATACGTCATCTAGAGCATCATGTAGACGTACAATACAGCGGTTATGTACATTGCTTATAATGTCGTTTGAGACATTCGTTGGAGGTGTTTCTACAGCAAAAGCAGTACTCGTAATTACAATGCTACTTAGGGTTGTTAAGATTAATTTTATCATAGTCATTCTCCTCGCCAGTATGATGACAACATACCATATGTTATTTGTAACCTATATTATCGACCTTAGCACTAAATTCTATAATCTAATAATTTGTAATGGTTTAACGATTAAGAACGGCGATATATTATTAGATCATTGTCTGTTTTGTGTCGGCTACTGCAGTTTAATTAGAAGTATCGCTAAGGACAAAAATGATCATTCGTTTACTGATAATTTTATTTTTTTGGTTGAATAGAATATAGGATATTTAAAGCTTCATAGCGCTGTAGGCTTGATTTCTACTCTAATCACTAGATATAAAGGTCGCGATATTTAACAGTGTTGCAGAGACGATTAGATTGGTTCTGAGATATAAATTATCTATAAATACTCTTAATGGTATAGTTGTACTACAATTTTATTTTACGGATTTCATTGGCATGAATGCTCACTCATTGCTAGTCATTAAAATCACCACCGTTTTTCTACTACTATTTTCTAGTGCCCTTTATCCAGATACAGCTTATGAAAATAAGCCTAGTCAACAGTTAGAAACCGTTAATCTCCAACTTAAATGGTTTCATCAATTCCAGTTTGCTGGTTACTATGCCGCCATCGAAAAAGGGTTTTATGAAGATGAAGGGTTAGATGTTCAAGTTCATGAGCTAGCTAAGAATACCAGTGTTGTAAGTCAGGTAGTTTCGGGGCAAGCGCAATACGGGGTTGGTGACTCAGCCATTCTTATTGACTATGCTGAAGGTCAGCCCATAAAGGCTATATCTGCCATTTTTCAACACAATTCATTGGTATTTATCAGTAAACAATCCTCTGGAATATTCAGCCCTTATGATATGGCAGGCAAACGTATCATGCTCAGCGGCAGTAGCCGCGATTCGGCACCTCTTTTAGCGACGCTGCTTCAAGCAGGGGTACTGAAAAGTGATTATACCTATGTCGATAATACCTACAGAAATGATGATCTTATTGAAGATAAAATTGATGTAATGATTGGCTATCGCTCGAACGAACCATTTTACTTTGCCGAGCAGGATGTTGGCATCAACATCATCAGCCCTCGGAACTATGGAATAGATTTTTATGGTGATCTGCTTTTTACTAGCCAGCAGGAAATTAGTGAGCATCCTTACCGTGCTGACCGGTTTCGACGTGCATCCTTAAAGGGGTGGCAGTATGCGCTTTCCAATCCAGAAGAGATCATTCAACTGATTCATAAAAAATATGGTAGTCAGTCGAGTATTCAGCATTTGCGTAATGAGGCAAAAATAACGCGTGATTTAATCCTACTTGACTCCATTCCTGTAGGAACAATTAAAACTGAACGTCTGCAACAAACCGCAAGAACATATGCACGGCTCAAGTTGAGCAAACCGTTAAGCAAGCAAGAAATAGAAAGTTTTATCCATAAAGGAAGTACACCTCAGATCGAATTATCTGAAAAAGAACAGCAATGGTTACAAGAGCATCCTTCAATTCGTATCGGCATAGACAGAAGTTTTGCACCTTATGAGTGGATTGACGAAGAAGGTCATTATATTGGACTTGCTGCGGACTATATTGACTTACTAGAAAAACAAATAGGTTTTGATATTGAAATCGTACAAGAAGATGCTTGGCACAAGGTTCTATCGTTAGCCAAGCAGGGTGAAATCGACATGCTTTCCATAGTGGTAAAAACTGATGAAAGAAACGAGTTTTTAAACTTTTCTGAACCTTATGTTACAAGTGCGGCCGTCATTATAAATAGGGAATCTCAGGGTTTTATTGGAGACTTAGCCAAACTGGAAGGTAAGCAAGTAGCTATTCAAAAAGGGCATTTCACTCAAGAGCTATTATCAAAGTATTATCCTAAGATCTCAATTATAACAACCGATAATCAAAAGCAAGCTCTCACCTTAGTGTCAGAAGGTGAGGCGGATGCTTACGTAGGAGAAGTGCTAACGGCAAGTCTTACAATGAAAAAAGCCGGATTGGTAAACTTAAGGTTTGCCGGTCAAACTGAATATACAAGCAAATTTAGCTTTGCCATTAGTAAGGAGGCCCCTGAGTTATCATCCATGGTCAACAAGGCCTTAGCTGGTATAAGTCAGAAAGAAAAAAGTCACATCTATGACCATTGGCGATCACAAGAAATTCAACTAGGCATTCAGACTCATATTATCGTTAAATATTTAGCAGTAATAGTATGTGTATTCCTCATTATTATTTACTGGTTATATAGGTTAAACAGTGAAGTCGCTCTTAGAAAAGAGGCCGAAAAATCTCTGAAACTCTCATCTCGTGTTTTTAGTGATACCCTTGAAGGTATCACTATCACTGATGCCAATAAAAACATTGTCGATGTGAACCCCGCCTTTTCAGACATTACCGGCTATAGCCGTGAGGAAGTCCTAGGTAAGAATCCCAAACTCCTTAATTCGGGTAGGCAAGTCCCTGAGTTTTATACTGATATGTGGCTGAAAATCAATGAACAAGGTTACTGGCAAGGTGAAATATGGAATCGTAAAAAAAGTGGTGAAGTGTATGCTGAGTTACTCACTATCTCATCCCTAACTGACACGAATGGCAATATAGTCAACTATGTCGGTGTATTCTCAGATATTACTAGCAGTAAACAACAACAGGAACAGCTTCAACGAATGGCACACTTTGATGTGCTTACAGGATTACCTAACCGAGCGTTATTTAGTGACCGCTTTCATCAAGCCATTGCCCATAGCAAACGTAGCGAATCTTTATTAGCAGTCTGCTTCCTTGATTTAGATAACTTCAAGCCTGTGAACGATAACTTTGGTCATGATGTGGGAGATGAATTATTAATTGAAGTAGCAAATCGTATTAAATCTTGTATCCGAGAGGAAGACACCGTATCACGACAAGGTGGTGATGAATTTACCCTATTATTAAATAACATAGTGTCCTTCGCACAGTGTGAGCACACAATGGAACGAATTCATCACTCACTTGCCCAGCCTTTTATATTCCATGGACAATCACATAATATTACGGCCTCCAGTGGTATTACACTCTATCCATTAGATGACGGTGATGCAGATACATTACTACGTCATGCTGATCAAGCCATGTATGAAGCCAAGCAGACGGGTAGAAATCGTTACCATTTGTTCAACGCAGAGGAAGATCAAGAAACCGCCCACAAACACCATCGCTTAAGTGAGATTGAGCAAGCCTTAGTCAATGGTGATCTTTGTTTGTACTACCAACCAAAGGTAAATATGGTTACCGGTGAAGTATTTGGTGCTGAAGCATTAATACGGTGGATACATCCTGAAAAAGGAGTTATTCCACCACTAGAGTTTCTGCCCTTAATTGATGGTACTGACTTAGAAATTCGGATTGGTGACTGGGTAATAAATGAAGCGATAACACAGCTTGACCTATGGCAACAGCCTGGTATCGACCTTGAAGTGAGCATTAATGTCTCATCTCACCACCTATTGTCAGCAGGTTTCTATAATCACCTTGAAAGCACGCTAGAAAAATACCCCTCCGTGGACTCTAAATCGTTACAAATAGAGATTTTGGAAAGCAGTGTCTTAGGGGACCTTGAGGCAATCAGTCACATCATTAAAAGCTGTAAAGAAGGCTTAGGTATTCATTTTGCTCTCGATGATTTTGGTACTGGCTACTCATCGCTGGCACATTTGAAAAACTTGCCTGCCGACACGATTAAGATTGATCAGACCTTTATCAGAGACATACTAGAAGATCCAGATGATTATGCCATCATTGATGGTGTGATTGGTCTTGCTGATTCTTTTAGTAGAAAAGTGATTGCTGAAGGTGTTGAAACAACAGAACATGGTTTGTTGTTGCTTACTATGGGCTGTGAAGAAGCGCAAGGTTATGGTGTGGCCAGACCGATGCCTGCAAGTGAAATTCCACATTGGCTAGTTGAATATACAGCCAATAAAGACTGGCTAATCAGTGGTAATAAAGACCGCTCTACTAAAGAAAATAAACTGGAGTTATTTAGATTGACCAGTGAACAATGGCAAAATAACTTCGTGTCAAATATACAAGCCTTGCCAGAAACTATTGAGCGGTGGCCTCTTATGGATAATAAACACTGTCACTGTGGACAGTGGATTAAACGAGCAAAGCAGGAACAGTTATTTAACCAAGAGTGCCTAAATAGCCTCAACAAGGCCCATAAAAAAGTTCACATCCTTGCTCATGCATTATATCTCCACCATCAAGAGGGTAAACTCGATACTGCTAGAGGGGGCTTGCCCGAACTGCAAGTAGCTTTTGATGAAATGGCACTTGCTTTAAAACAATGTAAATAATATTTTCCTTAAAAAGAAATCATACTCACGGTTCTGTCTGTTTAATTCTGGCTCGAAGCTCCATATATGCAACGTTAAATAATCTAACTGGCTTCTTTTGGCTGTGGATTCGACCGGTTGCCCCACAGTCGCTAGTAGACATTCGGTGACAATTTGCGGAAAAACCTATGGAATCATGAAGTAAGTTAGGTATAGACTGAACTGATACTCTAAATGAGTAAAATCATCCTAAGATTTATAGATATTTCAAATAAAGAACAAAAAGGCTTTGGGCACTATTTATGGATATGTCCGTCTACTGTGCTTCTCGTTACCCATTTAATTTCCCAACAAATCAAATATCTTCTGAGTCTGTGTATACGGACATTTAAAGCTCAAATAATAGGCGGTTAATTGCAGATCTTCTTTATCCCCTTCTATACCATGCAAACGATCACCAACCACAGGAAAGCCAAGCAAGGCACTGTGACGCCTAATTTGATGTTTTCGTCCTGTTTCAATGTTTACATCTAATAATGATCGATCTTGTTCTGTATCGTAGTTCAGCAAGGTGAAATAGCTGACAGCGTGTCGATCATCAATCTCACTATCTACTTTGATTGGGTTTTCTGCTGTGGCATCCGCACTAAATTGTCCGTGAACCCATATTTGATAACGCTTATCAATTTGTCTTTGTTGAAATAGGTTAGATAGTTTAGCCGCAGCATTTTTCTCATGTGCAATGATAATTAAACCATTGGCGGCACGATCAAGGCGATGTACGACAAAGCTAACACGTTGCGGTTTAAGGTGTTGTTCAGCCCAACGGGTAATAGTGCAATGGTCTCCCCATTTTGAACCTTGTGATAACATGCCATACGGTTTATTCCACACACTGTAGCGACC
>ENA-OSET01000383-OSET01000383.1-sediment-metagenome-genome-assembly--contig:-NODE-383-length-50335-cov-20.980978_pt1 | contig 50335 bp, 44 predicted proteins | sample MGYA00237882_ERZ534229 | MGnify/ENA primary metagenome ERZ534229 (study PRJEB26408, sample SAMN06266212) | sediment metagenome | isolation source: Hudson Canyon methane seep mesocosm | place...
GTGGACCCCAGTTGTTTGGTTCGTTGATTCAAATACTTGTATCGTTCAGCGACTTTATTGCCGTCTTCATTGCTCATAAGTCCAGCAATGGGTAGGGCTAATAAATGACTCTGTTGATTAGCATCAACCACCACGATTCCGCCTTGTTTTTTGATAATCGCATTAATAGCATGACACAAAGAACTGATATCTGTTCCGACGGCAATAATATTTTGCGAGTCATGGGCAACAGTTGAAGCTAAAGCGCCTGCTTTTAAAGAAAAGCCGTGGATAAAACCAATGGAAGGAGGGGAGGGTTGATAGCGGTTAACGACAGTTAAAAACAAAATATCCCTTTCAGTATCAGCGACCATTAATCCTGCTTTAGTTTTCGCATCTGTTATCCATTCTTCTGTTATTAGTTCGCCATCAAAGGCCTTTATAACTCGAATTTCTTTACTGCTAGCCTTAATTAAAAAATCATCTTCCTTTACCGCTCTGGCATTAAAGTGATTGTATTCAGCTGTGTCGCAAGCATTAATAAAGCTTTTTTCGTGATTAGCGACACAAAGTCCATTGATCCAGGTCTGTTTAGGTATAAATGATTGTAGATCTGACACTTCCACAGCATCCATGGCATCGCCAAGCTGTAATTGACCAACGGCTAATGCATAGTGTTTAACAGGATTAACACAGGCACATTGCAGTACATGGTAAAGGTTGTGGCTTTTGGCGATAGCGCGTGCGACTAACTGATTAATATGGCCTAGTTGTAAATCATCGGGGTGTTTATCATCACTGCAAAGCATCACTTTGTCGGGATAAAGGCTAATCAACTCATGTAATGCTTCAAAATTTCGAGCTGCCGAGCCTTCGCGGATCAGAATTTTCATACCCGCAGCAATTTTGTCTTCAGCTTCTGCCAGGGTACTGCACTCATGATCGGTGCTGATACCGGCCTGGGCATATAGCTTGGCTTGTTCACCTAATACATTGGGGGCATGACCATCAATAGGAAACCCATATCGCTGTGCAAGCGCTAGTTTAGCCATAACTTCAGGGTCTTTAGCCAATACCCCTGGATAGTTCATCATCTCTGATAAATAGCGAGTCTCACCCGATTTAAACAAAGTGTCTATTTGTTCGGCTGTTAAACAGGCACCTGAGGTTTCAAAGGGGGTGGCGGGAACACAGGAGGGGGCCCCAAAGAAAATTTTTAAGGGGGTTTGTGCGGCATTTTCATACATGAAATGTATGCCTTTAAGACCTAAGACATTGGCAATTTCATGTGGATCAGAAACAGTGGCAACAGTACCATGTAATACAGCCAGCCTAGAGAATTCGACAGGCGTTAACATAGAGCTTTCTATATGGATATGTGCATCAACAAAGCCCGGGAGTAAATAACCATACTCAGGGTTTTCCTCTGCTAGTGGTTCTATACTTTGAATAACACCTTGTTGCCATACCACTTGAGCCAAAAAAATACGCTGCTGCTTAATATCAACATAATTACTTTTAATGCATCCATTAATCGGTTTCATTTTTACGCTCGAAACAAGTAGATTGAAATTTTGCAGGGCCTCTTAGTTGCTAATTTCTCTGGTTTGGTCACAGCTGAAAGCCCTTGCTATTACATTTAATAATAGTCCAGAACTAAGTAACTTGTTTTATTCTTAGGGTTGTTAGCAAATAGCATAACTGACTATAAATCTCTGCTTGTTTAACCCGCTTCAAAATCTAAAACACATAAATCCTTTGCAGCATGTAACTGACCATTCAATAACATGTTTTTTAACTTTTCAGTGCGTTGCATATAAACTTCTGTGTGTTCTTTAAAGGCTTCGGGTAGATGATGGCGTTCCAGTTGGGATAAATGACCATCAAAAGCGGCTGAAATACTGAGCAAGTCAAGAATAAAGTAGCGTTCTTTTTCGGGGAGTTGATCTAATAGTTGCAAAAAGTCTTCCCAGTTATCATATTCTGCATTTTCATCAACTTGAAAGGTTTCGCACAGTCTGGTTAACAGCACCAGCATATTTGGATGGTAATTTTGCGCTAGCACCATCATGGTGGCAACGGCTCTGATTGAACCCTCTCTGGCTTTTGGTGATAGTTGATCTACGATCTCTTCAGTCAGCATATCATTAACGATGTATGCGGCTAATTTATTGCCAAAAAGTCTGAGTCTTGCTTCTTTGGCAACTTTATATAAAGTAAAAGCATCCCATATGCCAGTGATAGGGATTGCTATCCAGCTAAAGGCATTACGCATTTCACCTTTACCAAATAGGCGAATCAACACAAATTTAACTAACATGCCACTGAGTATAACTTTTGCTTTATATAAAAAAGCGACTAAAAACAGTTTGGATTTGGATAGATGTTTAAGCGGGTCTATACCTAGATAATGGATGACCGGGTCAGGTACTTCCAGGGCTGCACGGGCCAATATATTAGGCACGGCATCATCACCAGGTAAACAGGAACCTTTAGTAGACTGATTGTGCCCAGTTAAACAAGCTAGGCTGTAAACGGTTTTAAGCCCTAACCAGAATAATACCGCCATTTCGACTATCAGCATAACCACCAGTACACTGCCATAGAGGAAATAATAGGGTACTGTTTCCATACTGTCCTGATAAGTCCATTCCACCCAGATAGAAACAAAAGTCGTTAATGCGCCGATAGCAAAGGCGATAACTGCAGCAAAAGCGGTGATATTACTGGCCAGTGTTTGCAGGGTAATATCAGGCGGTAAATCATCAATACTGATGTTTTCCATCTCATCAGTGCCAGATTGATCTGCCAGATAGCGATAATATTTAACCCCTAATTTTTCAAAAAAACCTGGATCTTCATTACGTTGATAGGAAGGTTTGGAGGTATTATTATTGGAAACAGACATGCCTTAATCCTCTCTGCTGGATGTTGTGTGTTGATTAATCAGATCAATCCATTGTTGTTGTAATATTTCATTTGCTAAATGCAGGGGGATGCGCTCAGCTGCTCGCTATCTTGATTGAGTAACGTTGCCTGTTGTAGTTTATCCAGACCGTCATTAATTTCAAAGTCCACCGGGATATCATATTGTGCTTCCTGATTCCCCAAAGCTTCAGCCAATTTTCACAGACAGTATTATTTGGTAGTAACGAACAATACTGGAATGAGTTCCATGATAACTATGATGTAGGAGTGTCCGCCCTCGGCGCGAATATAACAGGCTCTTGCTTTAGATCAAGAACCCTATTTAAAATCGAGCCGAGGGCGGACGCTCCTACCTATTTCTCATTTAAATTAAAGGTCTACACAGTGGCGGAAAGTGATGCGTACCATTGTTCGGTATAAAAATACTGATTGAGCACTATTCAGTAGTTAAACTTAGATTGCTTGTAATGAGTTGATCAGCTCTTTCTGGGTCCACATCAACATCCAGTAAAAATAGCCGTTTAATTTCTATTTCTTTTTTAACCAGATATGTTGAAATTGCCAGGGCTCTTTCAACCGCCAAGTCTTGTAGCGATTGAGTATTAGCCGGAATAATTTCTGCTAATTTTGTTTTTGCCACAGTATGAAACTCCCCCATTTTTTCATCAATCAATTTGGGTGTACCAAATATTGATCGTTTAGCCAGTGTTGGAAATTTTGCAATAAAAAGGTCGGCTAACAGTCTCTGGTAGTTTTTATCAGAGGGTGATAAATGATTTGATACCAGCTTCTTATTACCTTCTTTAATTAACTCATCATTACGTAATTGATTAATCTGATGATCCAAGGCCATAGCCTGCATAAGTGGCCAGTCTTGTGATGAATAGGCTGCGCCCTTTATTTCTAATTGTAAGTTAGGTCTTTTTGATAGCGCTGTTACTAAACCACTTAGTTTATTTTGTTGTTGCTCATCCAGCTCGGCTGAACCGGCAGAAAAAGTAATTTTGCTGATATCTTCATCGCTATCAATTAATGAAGCAATCGCATAAAAAGGGGAGGTGACTATTTTGCTGATTACATTTACCAGTGCATCAACAATAATACTGCCTACACTAAATTCAGGACTATCCAAGTCACCGGTAATGGGTACATCCAGGGCTATTTTTCCATCTGCATCTTGTAATAATGCAATGGCCAGACCTAGAGGTAAAGAAACAGCTTCAGGATTTTCTACTTCATCGCCTAAGACAAGTTGGTCAATTAACAAGCTATTGGACGCGGTTAATTGTTTATTATGAATTTTGTATTTTAAACCCAGCGTCATATTGCCTTTTTCAATTTTACGCCCGGCAAACTCAGCCATATATGGCGTTATGATAGGTAGGGGCATACTGTTAAAATCGAGTGAAAAGTTAGAATTTCCAGTTGCGGGGGTGATTTCCCCTTTAATAATAACTGGCGCTAGGTTATCTACCCGCCCATCTAAAGCGACTTTGATGGTGGCTTTTTTATCAGAAGAAATGCCTTTAACAGAGCCTTTTAGTTGATTGATATGAGCTGAAAATGGCAGGATAAGGGATTGATCTGAAAAGTCAGAAACCCCGTCTACTATCATAAATTGATTGATTTTAAATTTAACGGGGTTATTTTCAACATCTTTAGCAGCTTGTTGTTCAGGCTTGCTTTCTTCAGTTTTAGCGTTGCCAATGGCAATGTCATTAACATTGATTGTTTTATCTTTACGGATTAAAACCCGACTGTAAAGTTGGTCAACTTTGATGGTATCAATACTGTAATCATTTTCAGCAATATCCAGTTTTATTTTATTTAAGCTGAGTTTTTTCCAGTTTAAAAAGTCTTTATTGGAAATTTGATCACGCGAGACAAAGTTATCAATATGACTATCTGCATTAATATTGATTGCCAAAGGCTTTTCTTGTTGCTGTTTTAAAACGATATTGGCATCGATATTAAATAAACCCGAGATAATATCCAGGCGGGCAAATTTGCTGATATACGGCTGGAAATCATTAATAGCAATATCATTGACTGCAAGATTAATATTGCTGGAAAGTGGCTCTAATATGGCATTACCATTAACTTGTAAGTGCCCTTTTTTATTTAATTTTAGAGCCAGTTTAAACGGTAATGTAGCGCCTGTTTTATTAGTTAATTCTGTTGAACTGAGGTTAACAGAACTTAGTGCTAGTTTGACCGGTGTCGCTAATGTTTTATCAGTAAAATCTAAGGAAAAATCAGTTAAATTCAGTTTGTTTAGATTAACCTGCCAAGGCTCGGATGTTTCTTCAGCAACAGCAGGAGCTGTCGCTGGCGCCTGTGGCTGCTTATTTTGAGGGGCAAACAGTGATTGATAATTAATACTGCCATCAGCATTTAGCCAGGCAATAAACTCGGCCCTTGCAGCCGATACTTCGGCTATTTCGACTTGTTTTTTTAATACATCAACTGCAATACCTGAAACTGTAAATTCAGGAATACTAATAACTGAATCAGCTGAGCCCTTTTCTGATAGTTTTATGTCATACAAATTGACTAAAGCCTGGTTAATTAAAACCTGCATACCTTCTGCGGTTTCAGATAGCTGATAATTGGCTTCAATATTTTCACTGCCCGATAAAATTTTAAAATTAACCGTGTCCTCCAGGAAAAGATGCCAGACCTTATTGAAATTAATTTTACTGAGTTTTATTGTTCCACTGGATTTTAAAGGCGATAGTGTTAGCTGGCCTTTCCAATTAAATTGACCACCTGAGGCAAGTCTTAAGGAAAAACCTAAATCAGATTGATTGTTAATAATAGTGGTGAAATTATCGATGCTTAAATTGATTGGGCTAACGGTTTCTTGTTGAGACTGGATGTAAAAGTCATCTTTCCAGTTTAATTTACCCGTTAAAATAGAAATGTTGGCGATGGTGATAGGCAAAGCTTCGCTATTTTCAGCTGGCTTTTGTTCTTTTCCCTGTTTTTCCGGCTTTCCTGATAATAAATCAGAGAAATTAAAATCAGCTTGTTGATTCCGCGTTATTGAAATGTCGGGTGATTTAAGTAACACCTGATCCATTTTTAATGAAAGGTCTAATATGGATTGAATAACGGCTACATTGAGATAAAATTGTTCAAAACCAACAAAAGCGCTGTCATCCGTATTGTTAAGTTTAAACCCCTGTAATGTTAATTCCATGGAAAATGGATTAAACTTTATCTCTTCAAGCTGGGCCGATCTGTTTAAGTGCTCTTTGCTGAGTTTAGGGAGCTGATTGCTGATAACAGCCGGTAAAATCAGAAAGCCAACAGCCGCATATAGCAATATGGCGGTGGCGAGGGATATAAAGATGGTTTTAATTACGGGTGAAATAACAAGTCCTTTCATCTCTTTATTTCCTATTTTTATATGGGAACTGGGATTTTTAATAATTTAACAGGTATAACTGATGAAATATGCCATTATATATTTACACGGCTTTAATTCTGCATCACTAGACTTATCTGGTAAGTTACTCACTAGTAAGGAAAAATTAGTGGTATTAAACAGATTTTGTGAGCAACAGCAGATTCCTTTTTGTACACCTAATGTAGATTATAGAAATTTTACACAAATTATAAGTGATTTATTAGATTTGTTTAAACAATTATCTAGTCAAGGATATCAGGTTTTATTTATGGGCTCCTCATTGGGTGGGTTCACCAGTGAATATATGGCTATGAAAACACAATCTAAAGCCATTATGATTAATCCTGCAATTTCTCCTTCTACATTATTAGTTCAGTTTATCGGCTGTAGCGAAAATTTTGAAACCAAACAGGCTTATGATTGGCAGCAACAGCATTGTGAACAATACATTGAATTTGAATCAGAATTAGCTAACTATTCTGGCACTCCAATTAATCGCACGCTATTATTGGATATGGCTGATGAGTTACTGGACTCAAATTTAACGTTGAAGAAATATAAAAACTGCGCAAATGTCTTCACTTATCAAGGGGGTTCCCATAGTTTTGAACATATAGAACAAGCCTTGCCTGAAATTAAAAAAGTCATTTTTAGTTAATGAAGAAAACTACTTCTGTAAGGATATAAAACAATGAATAGAGCCTTATTAATGAAAATCCATATGCTACTAGCGGCGTTTATGCTTCCAGTAGCCATTATGTATCCTGTAACAGGTGCTTTGTACACATGGGGAGTAAAGGGGGATTATGAAACTAATAAATTTCAGATCGTACTTAAGCAACCCTTAACAAAAGATAAAGAACTGTTGCAGGCTTTGGTGATACAAGAACTGACAAAAAAAGACATCGCTTTGCCAAGTGGTAAAGCTAAAATCAAAACAGCCGGGAATTCTTACTTATTTGAATGGACGGGGTCTAATCGAGATGTGATTTTAGAACCAGGAGCAGATCAATTAATTGCTCAATTAAAAGTAAAGGAAACCAGCAGTTATCGACAACTGGTTCAGTTACATAAAGCTAAGGGAGGTACTGGGTTTAAAGTATATGCGGCAGTGTTTGCAACGGCACTGTTAACGCTATTAATAACAGGATTTATAATGGCGATACAAATGCCAAAATTCAGAAAGCCAGTTTTGATATCGGCTAGTGCAGGCGTGCTTGCGTTTATTGCCTTGTTAATGAGTTCTTAATGGTGCGTGATGTTATCTTAGGGGGGGGATTAGAGGCTGTAAAAGTATTAAGCTCTTATTCCCCTCTTTAGCAAAGAGGGGGTAGGGAATATTTGAATTGTAAAATAAAGTCTTTAATATCTATGGCTTTATTTTTTATAAAATCCCCCTCTATCCCCCGTTTCCAAAGAGGGAGGTCAAAAGGAGAATACTTTCACAATCTCATTACACTGCTGTCACTTTCTTAAAGCATTATAAAAAACTATCAGCAACAATGCTCTGTAACCAGTTCTTTGCATTAATAGCTTCCTGGGCAAGTGTCAAATCATCAGTATAAGGCGTTACGCCTCCAGCACCCTTAACTTTGGCAATTTCACCTAAATGGTTTAACTTATAAACCATGGCAACAGAAATAGCTTGATCAGCGGTAATCAGGCTATAACAGGTGTTTATCCATGTTGCTTGCATGGGATCAATTTGATTGATTAAACTGACGATTGCAAAAGCACACACTTTGGCTTCGTTATTGGCGGCAAAAGCAGATTTTGGAATGGGACTGTGTATTGAGGCATCGCCAATTACATGGATATCTGGTAATAATGTTGATTCACTGGTTTGATGATTAACTGGGCACCATCCACTGTTATCACAAAGACCTGATATTTGAGCAATGTTTGCAGCCTGTTGTGCAGGAATATAATTTAATACATCAGCTTTATAGCTGTCTCCAAAATCAGTTTCAACTTGTTTGTTTTTCACATCAATTTTGACCACAGGATTGTCTGGGAGAGAATGCCATTCAATCATGCTATTTTGACTAGCAAAACCATAATGCTTTTTCCAGCCCTGAATGAATAAGCCCTGTTTAGAAAACTGAGTTTTAGGGTCAAGAATAATTATTTTAGATTTTGGCTTATATTGTTTTAAATAATAAGCCATCATACTGGCACGTTCATATGGCCCAGGTGGACATCTAAACGGGTTGGGGGGCGCACAGATAACAACCGTTCCACCATCATCCATACTATGCAATTGTTTTTTTAATAGGCTAGTTTGCAAACCTGCTTTCCAGGCATGAGGAATTAGATGTGTAGTTGAATTATCATGTCCCTCAATTGATTGCCAACGAAAATCGATGCCAGGGGATACAATTAATCTATCGTAAGCAATGTTCTGCTGATTACTCAGAGTAACAAAATGTTTTTCCGGATTTATTTCCGAAACTGTGTCATGCACAAGCTTTATATCGTAGAGACGCTCAAGGTTTTGATAAGAAACAGTAAGAGAGTCTATGCTTGTTAAGTTAGCTAACACCCAGTTACTGCCAGGGCAGGTGACATAGTGTTTATTGGGTTCAATAAGGGTAACTTGAATACTGGGATCAAGTTTTTTTATGGTTTTTGCAGCCGTTGCGCCACCAAAGCCTCCACCAATAATGACCACATGTGCCTTTTTAGCTGATTTAGAGGATATATTGTGACAGCCAGGGGCGAGTAAAGCAGCTGAACTCGCCGCTAATTGAATGAAATGTCGTCGGCTAAGCATTAGTTTTATTGGCTGACATAGTTAGCTACTGCTGTTAATTCCGCATCACTATAACCTCTAGTGATTCTATCCATTATTGTGGCGCTTTTAGTCTTGTTCTTAAAAGCAAATAGAGTCTGTGTTAAAGCTATTGCTGATAAGGGTTGAGAAAGTTTAAGGTTGATCAATTTTTCACCGTGACAACTATAACAGGCATAGGCAATCATTTTTCCTGAAACATCAGCCAAGGAAAGAGAGCAATGTATAGCCAATAGCATTGTAAAAGTGATTTGAAATACAGTTTTTTTCATCGCAAACAAGTTGATGGTGAGTAAAAATACTACCTTACTCTACTGGATTAAGTACACTGTTATTTTAAGCTGCTATTGATGAGGACTGTGATGTTACGTCTAATGTTATTGTTGTTTTCACTTTTTATGACTGAGATTTCCTTGGCTGTAGAAATTAGTTTTAAAACAGAAGATAAAGCGACTATTTATGCAAATTACCAACAACGTGGCTCTCATGCCGTTTTATTAGCGCATGGTGCAATTTTTAACAAAGAAAGCTGGGGGAAGTTTGAACAAAGCTTACTTGATACCAATTTCACTGTTCTAGCTATCGACTTTAGAGGCTATAACAAATCGACTCAAGGTGAACAGCTTCATGCCTTATATAAAGACATACTAGCAGGGGTTAAATTTCTAAGGAATCAAAATAATATCGATAAAGTTACTGTACTCGGTGCCAGCATGGGCGGTGCAGCGGCATCAAAAGCCAGTGTTTATTCTGCCGAAAATAGTATTGATCAGCTGATCTTATTGTCGCCAGCCAAGGTGTTTAAAGCTGAAGCACTTAAAGGCGATACCTTGTTTATCGCCAGTAAAAAAGAATACTTGAAGAAATCAATAGAGACTGCTTTTAATAAAGCAGCTGATCCAAAACAATTATTACTGATCAATGGTAAAGCACATGCGCAACATATTTTTAAAACGGATCAATCAGAGATTTTAAGCGCTGCAATTATTAAGTTCTTGAAATCAATAGGTACAGAGGATAAATAGCAACGCCTCTAAGGAACATGCATTAAGTTAAGGAGTTTTATATAGGATGGATTCCCTTAATTTTAATTTAATAACATTGGGTCGGTGGCCCAATGTTGTCAGTTTTATTTCATGCGCATGCCTTATTAATAATTTGTTCCTGACTCAATAGTAACGGGGAAAATTAGTTACACTAATAATTTTAAGGTAGATAAAACAGTAGATTATCTAAATAATGAGCGTTATTGATGATTTAGATAGAGTAGCTGATGGTTTTAAAGAAACAAGTGAGTGGATTAGACAACTTAGCGTTTGATAATCGGTTTGTACAGCAATTACCCGCTGATTGTGAAACTGATAATTATCGAAGACAAGTTACAAAAGCCTGTTATTCAAACGTTTTACCAACCAAAGTCGCAGCCCCAAAAGTTGTTGCCTATTCTCGAGAAATGGCTGAACAACTGGGTTTTACAATAGCTGATTGTGAATCTGAACAATTTGCTAAGGTTTTTGTTGGTAATGAAATACTGGCAGGAATGAAGCCTTATGCCATGTGTTATGGCGGGCATCAATTTGGTCAATGGGCAGGGCAACTGGGTGATGGTCGAGCTATAAACCTGGGTGAAGTCGTTAATACAGAAAATCAACGCTGGGCTTTGCAACTGAAAGGCGCGGGTCCAACCCCTTATTCACGATCTGCTGATGGATTGGCTGTTTTACGCTCCTCTGTACGTGAATTTTTATGCAGTGAAGCCATGTTTCATCTTGGTGTACCCACCACCCGAGCACTCAGTCTTATTTTGACGGGTGAGAACGTTGTTAGAGATATGTTTTACGATGGTAACCCTAAAGCCGAACAAGGTGCAGTAGTTTGCAGAGTGGCTCCTTCCTTTATCCGTTTTGGTAATTTTCAGCTGTTTGCTTCCCGAGGGGAGGTTGAGGTATTACGACAATTCCTTGATTACACAATCACTACAGACTTTCCACATTTAGTAGAAAATCAAGCTTCATTAGGTAAAGAAATTTATTTAGCCTGGTTTGAAGAAGTCTGCCGCACCACGGCTGAAATGATTGTGCACTGGCAACGAGTCGGTTTTGTTCATGGGGTAATGAATACTGACAATATGTCTATTATGGGTTTAACCATTGATTATGGCCCTTATGGCTGGCTGGATGATTATGATCCTGATTGGACTCCGAATACCACTGATGCGGGGGAGCGCCGTTATCGATATGGACAACAACCGCAAATGGCCCTGTGGAATTTGGTCCAGTTAGCGAATGCAATTTATCCTTTAATAGACGAGGTGGAACCTTTACAACAAGCCTTAAGCATTTATAACCAAAGTTTTGATGAGGGCTGGAATAGTATGATGGCAAATAAACTGGGTTTGAGGGCATTTATCCCCGAAACTGATAATGATTTATGCCAGGAATTATTTGCTTTATTGGCAGAAGTTGAAACAGATATGACCCTTTTTTACCGTAAACTGGCATTAATTGATATAGAGGGCAGGGTGGGTGATTATACAGATGAGCAATTATTAGCGCCTTTGCAAGAAAGTTGGTATAGATTGGACGCACTCACAGAATCATATAAAACGCGTGTCACCCTTTGGTTGCGTAAATATATTCTCAGATTACAGCAAGAAGAAACCAAACAGGCTGACAAAATACAGCGGATGAATGCCGCCAACCCTAAGTATGTATTACGAAATTATCTCTCTCAGATGGCTATCGATAAAGCAGAACAAGGCGATTACTCAATGGTTAAGGATTTATTAGAAGTGATGCGACACCCCTATGATGAACAAGCCGATAAACAACACTATGCGGTTAAAAGGCCTGAATGGGCTAGAAATAAAGCGGGCTGTTCTAAATTATCCTGTAGTTCATAGATTTGTATGAGCGCCCATCTCTTCAAGTTGTTATCGATAACACAGCGTACTGCTTTTTGGTCTGGCAGCATAGGAATTAGATGTTGTTTCCACTGTCTCCGTCACTGCCATTAAGTTAAGCGGATATTATCTGTTGTAGGGTGGATGAGCGCTAGCGTTATCCACCATTTTTCAAAGACTTGCTGGGTTATGCTATCGCTAACCCAACCTTCCCACGCAGAGTGCCACTGCTATTAAGTTAAGGGATTAGTCCGTTGGGGCGCAGTGCTTTAGCCTGCATTAATAGCTAAAAATAGCAGGCTAAAGCACTGCGCCCCACGCTGTATTTCTCTTAACTTAATGGCAGTGTGGCAGCGCGAGGGAACGAGAAAGCGTACTTTTTTCATTTCAAATTATTATCATGAGAGTCTATACTAATAAATGAAAATCAGTAGATTGAAAGTAGAGAAAAATATTGCTTAATACTTGCTCAATGAATTTTGAAAAAGTTTAACTTAATGCGGAGAACTGCTTATGTTTAAAAGGCTCATGTCCATTTTACTTTTGCTTATATGTCTGGTCATTGTTGACAGGTATTTTTTTACAGGCCTGGAATCTCTTAAAATAAAAAAAGTTACACCAAGCCCAACGATTGAAAAAATAAACTTAGGGGCCGAATTGAGTTTACTTTCTGCTCCAATCTGGATTGCTCAACATCATGGTTATTTTAAACAACAAGGTTTGGATGTAAATATTATTGAATTTGACTCCGGCAAAGCCAGTTTTATTGCTATGCTGGAGACGCAGGGAGTGGATGTATCAACTGTGGCTCCAACACCCATCATGTTTAATAGTTTTAAACGTAAAGACTTTTCAATTATCGCAACTTTTACTCATTCTGATGATGATGTTAAGGTAATTGCTCGTACTGACAAAGGAATTAACAATAGCAAAGATTTAGTGGGCAAAAAAATTGCTACTCCAGCCGGGACCACTGGACAGTTCTTTGTTGATGCATTTCTAACATTTAATAACATCCCTACTTCTCAAGTCGAAATAATTGATATAAGCCCAGAAAATTTACCCATAGCACTGCAAAAAGGGGAAGTTGATGCCATTGTGATCTGGGAACCACATGCATATCATGCGCAGCAATTATTGCTGAACAAAATAATACGCATACCGAGTAAGGACGTTTATTTGGAAACGTTTAACTTAATGGCTATGAACCGTTTTATAAAAAATCATCCTGAAAGTATTAAAAAGATTATAGTAGCCCTGAGTCATGCTATTGAATTTATTGATAAAAATGAAATACAGGCTCAGTCTATTGTGGCAAAAAAACTTGGCCTGGATGAGAAGACAATTAAACAATTATGGCAAGATTATAGCTTTGAACTATCCCTTAATCAGGAATTAATTGTGACTCTAGAAATGGAAGCAAGATGGGCAATCAGAGAAAAGCTAACAGACAAAACCGAAATCCCCAATTATTTTAATTATATTTATAAACAAGCACTTGAAAAAACAAACCCTAAGGCTGTAAGAGTTTTTTAGTAATTTATAAAGTGACCCGAGAACCTTATAATGAAAATCAGAGACCGAGTTAGAGTATTGATATTGATTCCAATTATTTTTGGAATCTGTCTGATCGGTATTGAACTTTGGATGACTCAACGTGTTAATAGGGTACATGAAAATGATAGTCTAATTACTGAAGTCACCCTATCCATCTTTATTATAAACCACCTGTCTGGGGAACTGATTCGTCACCCAAATGAGGAGCGCCCTAAACAACAATGGCAGAGAATTCACCGAAAGTTAGGCGGCCAAATATTTCAAATTAAAGAACAACAAAAGATCTTTGACGATGTCGTTCCTCGACTGCAGACTGCACATCAGTCATTATGGGAACTCTATCAACAAATCTGCCCTCAATGCTTAACTTCTAATAATTTAGCCACGCCTATTACACGACGTCAACAGTATATTATCGAACGAATATTGTTAGTTTCACAAAACATGATGTCCGACACCCTTTATTTAAGGGAAATCAGTAATAAAAAGGTGGAGATAATACGACAGGAAGAAAACCAGCTTATAGTGATGATTAATTTATTTTTAGTCATCATTTTATCTGGTTTTTCATTTTTTTTAGGTCGCAGTACTATTGCCTCTATCACTCGGCTTAAACAGGGGGCTGATATAATTGCCACGGGTGATTTGGATTATCGAGTGGGTAAGCTGGCAAGCGATGAACTTGGTGAGTTGGGTTTGGCTTTTGATAAGATGAGTGATCGCTTAAAGCATACTCTGGCCTCACGGGATCAATTAAATATTGAAATTGATGAACGTAAACAAGTTGAAAAAAAATTAAAAGATTATCAGTCGCTACTGGAAGGTAAAGTACAAGAACGTACGAAAGAACTGCAATTGGCGAAAGAACTTGCTGAATCAGCCAATCTTGCCAAAAGTACTTTTCTGGCTAATATGTCCCATGAGTTACGTACACCGCTTAATGCAGTTATTGGTTTTTCCGAACTGTTGAAAGATCAGAAAGTAATTGCTGAACAGCAACAGCAGAGTTTAGAGTCCATTAATCGTAATGGACATCATTTATTAGCGATGATTAACGATATCCTCGATATGTCCAGGATAGAAGTTGGCCGTATCGGGTTAAATAATAAAGCTTTTGATATATTAACTTTGTGCTTAAGTGTCATTGATAATTTAAAACCTGAAGCTGAAGCCAAAAAATTAGATCTTCGGTTTGAACAATCATCAAATGTTGCTCGGCACATCACAGCTGATTTCACTAAATTACGTCAAATTCTATTTAATTTATTAAACAATGCCATTAAGTTTACAATTAATGGCACAATCGTCTTGCGCTTGGCAGCTATGCCAGGAAAAAATGATCAAAACTGTATATTAACCTTTGAAGTTCAAGATTGCGGAGCGGGTATTGCAAAAGAACAACAGTCACGCATATTTGAACCCTTTGTTCAATTAGGTGCCTTTGGTGACAGGGATGGAACAGGCTTAGGCTTATCGCTAACTCAGAAATATGTCTCTTTGATGGGAGGACAAATAGGTGTTGAAAGTGAGCCTGGACAGGGTTCTCTATTTAGAGTCCAAATTCCTGTCGCTAAAGCCAGTAATGAAGAAGTTGAGCTTGTATCCCCTACTCATGGTCGAGTCCTGGCATTACAACCAGGACAGGCAACATGGCGAGTTTTATGCGTTGACGATCATTCTGACAATACCCAGCTATTGTTAAATATCTTACAACCTGTTGGATTTGAAGTTAAAACAGCTAATTGTGGTGAACAAGCATTAGAAATATTTAAAGCATGGAAACCACATTTTATCTGGATGGACAGACGCATGCCTTTTATGGATGGTCTTGAAGTAACCAGACAAATTCGAGCGATGAAAATGGGTCATAGCACCATTATTGTTTCATTAACGGCCAGTGTACTTAAAGAAAATGAACCAGAAGTGATCGCTGCGGGGTCAAATGACCTTCTGCATAAACCTTTTATGGCCGAGGAAATCTTTCAATATCTGTCAAAGTATCTGGGGGCTCGATACTTATATGATAAAAAACAGTCTTCCAGCGAAAAGAGTGGGGCTGAACAATTAACCGAATTATCAGAACAATTTGGTGCTTTACCTGTAACAATTAATCAGGCGTTTTGTAAGGCTGTGTTTGCTCTTGATACTGAATGTTCTTTGGATGTTATCGCTCAGATAGCTGAACTAAATCCTGAGTTAGCGAGTGTTTTACATAAACAGGTAGAAGCAATGGATTTTGCTAGCTTACAAAAAATATGTATTTGAAGTTTTATCGATAAAAGTAGGAGGGGCCTATTGGCCGCGACTGTTCTTGATCTTGTTCCGGTCGCGGCCAATAGGCCCCTCCTACCAATAAGAATAACTCAGGAATTTACTAAATTTTTATAAACCTGTGATTAGTAGCCTAATTCGCTACTCCGCGCATTTAAAATCAAGTGCAATTACATGGGCTGTTCAAACATAATAAACAGCCTTCTTTGTTGCAGTGCAGGCCCTCAGCGCAATTTAATCCATCATCTCAGTGCTGCAACATTCATATAGCCAAGAAAATTATGGTTTTTATGATTGTAAAATTCAGTAATAATCAGAGAACGTCAGTGATTGAATCGTAATGCTGTTGCCAGCCTATTAGGTTTATTGCATCGCTTATTACTTAATATTATTGGGCCTCATACTTCTATAAGCTAAGGATTTACCATGTTAAATAAAAATCAAACAGCCCCCGCATTTAGCTCTAAAAACCAGGATAATCAATTGCTTGAACTTTCCTCTTTTAAAGGAATAAAGAATGTTGTTTTATATTTCTATCCTAAGGATGACACCCCAGGATGCACCATAGAAGCCAATGACTTTACTAAACTGGCCAATGAATTTGCCGCTTTGGATACTGTTGTTATTGGCGTAAGTAAAGACTCCTGCGCCAGTCATACAGACTTTATCAAAAAATATTCTTTGAACCTTGAGTTATTAGCTGATGAAAGTGGTGAGTTATGTGAGAGCTATGGTGTCTGGCAAGAAAAGGAAAAAAATGGTGTAAAAAAGATGGCTATCTTACGCTCTACTTTTCTTATTACTAAAGATGGAGTGTTGGCAGAAGCGATGTATGGGGTTTCTCATGAGGGTCATGCTCAAGCCATATTAGAAAAAATACAGCAACTGTAAATTTACTAGAGCGGTTTTGTTTGCTCTATATTGTAGAGCAAACAAATAGTTCTTCCAATGTCATAAATTGAGGACAAGGTCTATGTCAAAAAACAAATTTTTCACACAAAGGCACAAAGGCGCTAAGAAGAGAGATGGCTTTTTCTTTTCTTTGTGTCTCTGTGGCTTTGTGTGAGTATAAAATTTTGTTAAATTTCTTAACTTAATAGCATTAGATAGTTAGCCCCTAGGAGTCAATATGAATGATAAAGAACTTGTAGCAAAACATGCCGCTCAAAGGGTTCAAAATGGCATGGTAGTGGGACTCGGTACAGGGTCAACCGCTAACTATTTTATTGATGAGCTTGCGCGTCGAGTAAAAGATGAAAACTTACTGCTTAAGGTCGTCTCAAGCTCTGTTGTTAGCTCGGTTAAAGCCGAGTCTTTAGGCTTAGCTTTAGTTGCTATTGAACATATAAGGCAATTGGATTTATATGTTGATGGAGCTGATGAAGTCACAGCAGAAAATACTTTGTTGAAGGGACAGGGAGCAGATCTGGTAAAGGAAAAGCTGTTAGCAAATGCTAGCACAGAATTTATCGTGTTAGTTGATCAAAGTAAAATGGTAAAAAAGATAGGGGAAAAATTTCCAATTCCTATTGAAGTCATGCCTATTGCCTGGCAAATAGTTAAATATCAGCTAGAGGATCTTGGTGGGCAAGGGCAGTTACGTCAGAACGCTAATGGTGGTATGGCTGTTTCCTCTCATGGAAGTTTGATACTGGATATGACTTTTCCCGCTACACTGAATAGTCAGCAACTTGATAACGTATTAAATGATATGCCTGGGGTAGTAGAGCATGGCATTTTCTGCTCATTAGCCAAAACTGTATTATTGGCCGAGGAAGGGGATGTTAAGGAAATAATAAATACCCCTTAATATTTTCAATAATAAATTTTTATATCAGTTACTTATTTCCGCCACTGTGTAGACCTTTTAGTGAATAAGGAACAGGTAGGAGCAAAGCATCTGTTTTATTTCGCGCCTAGGGCGGACGCTTCTACATCAATAGTTGTAGGGAAAAAAGCCTTAGGTTGACCAAGATTTAAAGCCAGGAGGTCTGGTTACGTCCATTTTCTTTTGCTTTGTACATAGCCATATCGACACGCTTTTGAAAAGTGTTAATGGCATCATCTTTTACTAATTGAGTCGCACCAATACTGATAGTAACTTTCAGTTTATCTGAGTTATATTTTAATGATGCATTTTCAATAGCGATTCTTATACGCTCAGCTACAATGATTGCTGAATCAATGATCGTTACAGGTAAAATAATGGCAAATTCTTCACCACCAAGCCGCCCCATTAGATCGTTATCTCGCAGCTCTGCCTGACTGACTTTACAAACAAGTTTTAACACCTCATCGCCAATAAGGTGACCATACATATCATTAAATAATTTAAAATTATCAATATCGAGCATCAATAGAGATAAAGGGCTATCGTATCGATGAGCACGATCTATTTCAAGTTCCAGTGATTTTATAAAAGCTCGTCTGTTACTGATCCCGACCAGATCATCGGTTGTTGCCAGCTTTTGTAATTTCTTTATATCCAGCTCAATACACTCAGCCATTTCATTTAAACTTCGACTTAGTGAACCAATTTCATTTTTTACACTGACTATACTTCGGGCCTGATAATTACCTGTTGCAATAATGTGAGCATCATTCTTTAATGAAAAAATGGGAGAAACAATTTTTGTTCTGACATAATTAGCAATAATAAGTGCCATTAGTGTGGAAATAATTACCAGCAAAATGGCATACCATAAAAATTTAATTTGCCTACCTTGAAGCGTTTTAGATTCTGACGTTATACGATATTCAACAGCCTCAAGGAATTCCTGGATGGGTTGCATAATTGCAATTTTTGCCTCGTGGTATTGAGGGCTGAATAATAACTTTCTTGCAAAATTATTATCTGCTTCCCGCTTAATAATGAAATTTCCGTTACCATCATCATAGAGACCTTTCATAGCAGAAAAAGCTTGTTTTTCCATGTTTACAAGTTTGTCAGAGCGGTTTTGAGATTTCCTAAGCAGAGAGAACTCCTGTTCTGTAAACCCCTTGTTCCGCATAATAGTTTGCAATGGAATTGCTAAACCTAACTTATTCAAAGCTGTGTCACCAGCAGCAAGGGAAGTATACCAATAAGTTGAGGGATATTTGTTGGGGCGTGGAGAATCGCCATTTCTAATGGCAAGTATCTGGAAATAATACTGTTTATAAATTTCGTTACCGGTTGAAACATAGGTACGAGCCATACGCGTCAGGTCATCAGAACTCTGACGTAATTCATTTGCAATATTATAAGATTGCAAATGGTAACCTTCACTTTTAATCGACTGTTCACCTTGAATATTCATTATATGATAAACAACATAGCCCCAGACACCCAATAAAACGATGAATCCAATAAAACTATATTTATTAACAGTAGCAATGTTCATTATGGTAAATCACTTTAAGATATAGCTATTAACTTCAAAAATAAAGAATCTGATCTAATTGAAAAAGTTTGATTTAGTTATTTCGGCTGTAACTTTAGAGTCTTGATTTGTCTTTTTTTCTGTAACAGGGGGCAGAGCCCTTATAGACGCAAATTTGCATCCTTATAATTCAGGGCTCTATAGCAATGTCATTAAGTTAATGGTTATGATGTAGGCTGGGTAAGCGATAGTGAAACTCGACAAATGGAAAGTTTATTACAGCAAAAATAATCTATTTTTCCAATCGCTCAGAAATCCGTTTGTAGGTTTCTTTCAGTTCATCACCAATTATTTTAGTGGCATGGATAAGATCCGAACTGGCTTCTTTTGTGTCATCAGTGATCACACCAAGGGCATCAATAAACTCACCCCATTGTTTTTCACCCTCTTTCCATTCATCTTTCGCTTCCATAGAGGCCAGATGTATTTGGACTTCAATCTTATCTCGCTGTTGTTTTAAAGTATCTGTTAATTCATCGAACTCTTTTTTAATATCCATTTTTTATCTCCTAAGTTGATTATCAATGTACAAAAAACTTGTTGCTGATCATTACTTTATACTGATGTCTACTTTTAGTCCAGTTTCCTGTTTATATTGTTTTGAATGCTTTTTATCATGATAGGCACGATTGATCGGTAGCGGATAATAAATCCTGTTTTGACTTTTAGATTTAACGGCAGCAGTATTTCTTTCCAACGCTTCTGCTTGTTCACGGGCTGTCTGAGTTAACGCTTCATTACTTTTAACTTGCTGTTCAATGGCGTTGATTTCTCTTTCTTTCAATGCACGTTCAGCTTCAATCGCTTTTGTTTTTTCACGTTGTAGAATTTCCTGCTTCAGTTTCTGCTGTGCTGCCTGAGTAATTTTTGAGTCAAATTGGTGAAGTGTGATTTTTTTCTGATTCTTATTACGGGTACATTTGGAATCCTGATAAACAACATGTCCATTAGCATTCTCACATTTATAGACTTGTGCCTGTGCTGAATTGACAATAAAACATAAAATAAACAGATTAATAGACAGTTTCATCGTCAGCCTCAATAGTAAGAAAAGCGTATAAAACAGACAACTTTGGGGGGGGCAGTCCCAATGTCGTTAAGTTAATGAATTTAAAAAGACTTTATGCTCATACAAAGTCACAGAGGCACAAAGAAAAAGAAATCGCTCTTCTTGGTGGCTTTGCGTCTTTGTGCGAAAGCTTTTTTGATCTTGCCGTTAACTTGATAAGATTGGGCGCAGTTCTTTAAAATGCAGCCTAAAGGACTGCGCCCCGAATAATTGATTGGAAGCGGGACTTTAGTCCCACAATCATAAGGCGAGGCTAAAGCCTCACTTCCAAATTATAGATGAATAAGCTTGTTGTTATTTTTCTATATCTTTAAAATTTCTACGTACAAATTCTTTATGTTGTCTAAAGGCTTCAGCATCATCATAATCAATAAAATGCTGATAGCGACTATGTAAGGTACTAATGCGTCTAGCATGTTTAATAGGGCACCAATATTGTTCTGTACGAGCTGCAACTTCTTGTATATAAGCCACGGCACCATTAAAATAACTGCAGTAGCCGCAATTAATTTTTTCCATAAAATTTAGATAGGGCAGGTATTGTCTGTCGAAAACAATATAATCAGCATGTTTCACTAGTGGGATGCCATAGATTGGAAAACAAACAGTCTGATACAATGTTACGACAAGGTCTAAGATCAAAACAGGGATAAAAACAGCCCATATAAAAGGAGAACTGATTATATTTTTGATAGAGGCTTTTTTTATATAGTCAGAAAATTGCTGTAACTGACCATGATCCTGCTCAATATTCTGTTCTCTTCTTTTATTAGCTTTGTCGATAAAATCTTGTTGCTCGACCTGGACTTCTTTAATCAGTTCCTGTTCCAGAGATTTTATTTTGCGAATGAGCTCATCGGCTTTTGCGGTCATTGTACTTGCCTCCTATTTTTTATTATTTTTTTAAGCAAACGAATCTTTCAATGTTAACACTAGCAATAAAATTAAAAAAGTTCCGTTTTATTATTTTTCATGGCTATGAACTAACCACAGGGTAAAGAGTTATATACCAGTAACTTCTTAGAAGTACTTGACGTATTGTCAAAAAAAGTAGGAGGGGCCTATTGGCCGCGACCGGAACAAGATCAAGAACAGTCGCGGCCAATAGGCCCCTCCTACCGATAAGAATAATTCAGAAACTTACTGATTTTTTATAAACCTGTGTTTTGTATAGAGCCATGTTATTTTTTATTGTGATCTTATCCATATAAGACCTTTTTTACGCTATTATTTACCCGTCAATCTAACCCTCAATTAAATCATTAATGCAAAGCCTTCAAAGAATTATTCTCATCGACTCTTATATGCCCGGCATAGTGGAGTTAAAAGTTGATAAGCACACCAATATTTGCGGTATTAACGCCTCAGGTAAAACCACATTGCAGCGTTTAATTTTAGTGTTTTATGGGGAGTTACCCAGTAATGTGGTGCCAAGAACGCGGGATAGTTTTGAAAAATGGTATTTACCCCGGCACTCTAGCTATCTGGTATTTGAGTATTTCAATCATCACAATAAACTGAATCAGGTGGTGTTATCTGCCAGTGTTGATGGAAAGTCAGTTAATTATCGTTTTATTGACCAGCCATACCAGTTAGATAACTTTGTCAGTAAAACGGTTAATGACAAGCTTGAGTTTTATTCCATGCAAGAGTTGGGTAGACAGTTAAAGGCTGCAAAAGTTGATTGTACAACTCAATTAAGTTCGATGGAGTATCGTGCGATTATTCAGCATGATCAAACCTTATCCAGATCACTTTCTCGTCATCAGGATATCAGACGCTATACACGGCAGTATTCACTTTGTGATAGTAAACATAGTCTGCGTCATGTGGAAAAATTAGTGCATGCCATTCATACCAAAGCGGGCAAGATGAATTCAATCAAAGCCATGATTGCCGCAATTTTAGAAGAAGATGGTGTGCAGCCGCCTAGTATTCAGCTAAAAGCGATTCATGTACAAACTTGGGCGAGCAAAATTTTAGTCGTTGAAGACCTGATGCACAGACAAAAAGAGATGGATGATTTATCTCATCTGGATTCTCAGGTTAACCATATTGAATTGCAATTATGTGAAGATAAATCCTTTTTAAGGCTGGCAGCTCAGGCCTGTTACACAGAAATTGAATCAAAATCCAAACAGATAGAAACCTTAAACCTGCGTTATCAATCTATTGATGATGCCTGGCTTGATAAAAGAGATAATTTGAATCTGGAGATATCTCAAACTAAGGCCACCATAGATGATTCAGAACGTCGATTAGCCCAAATTGAAGCGCGTTATAACCAATATATCGAGTCTGACATTGAACAGGTTTATGAAAACTTAACTTATCTGGATTCATGGCAAAGAGATTTATCGGCGCTTAAAGTCCAATACGAGATGCTGACAGAGCAGCATACGGATATTGAAAAGACTTTTCAAAACCGTAAAACCAGCATTCTGGAAAATACCAATAAAGAATCAGAGCTCAGCTCAAAATCTTTACGTCAGTTTCAAACAGAACAAACAGTAGTAGTGGCCAAACATGCCGATGAACAGCGGGCTGAAGAAAAGAAACATCATCAACAAAATGAAACTATCAATGAAAAATATGCAAAACAAATCTCCAATCAAACAGGCATAGTCAATAGATTAGAATCGCAATTAGAATTTATGGGGGCTACAGCATCGGAACAAGATGAACTGGCCTCAGTAAATAAGCGATTAGATGAATTTGAAACTAAACGAGTGGAGGCTATCGAGCAATGTAAAATTTTAGCGACAACAGAACAACAGCAAAAAAAGGCGTTGGATGAATGTTTAATCGCTTATTTAGCAGCCTGTAAGGCGGTGACTCAATCTGAAAGGCTGCTGCAAGAAGCGAGAAACAGGCGTTACCCCAAAGACGGTAGTTTATTGCATTATTTGCGAAATGATAATGAGCAATGGACAGCTGATATAGGAAAGGTCATAGACCCATCACTTTTAGATCGCCGTGATTTAAAACCACAAAGTCAGCAATCAAATGATGCACTCTTTGGTATTAGTGTTGACCTGCAGGCGATAGATACGCCTTTACATGCGCAAAGTGATGAAGCATTACGCATTAATATGACTCAGGCCGATGAACAGTTACAGCGCGACCAGCGTAGTAAAGATGAGTTAGATGTTAAGGTTTCCATTGCTAAGCAAGCTCATGAACAAGCCAGTAAAAATTTATTATTGTTGCAGTCATCAATAGAACGAATTGACAGTCAAATTGCTGATATTAAGAATGAAAAAGTCTTAATTACTAGTCGACATAAGGATAATTTGAATCAGCGTAAATCAAATATCAGACAACAAACAAAATCAGCGCAGCAAGCATTGATCGCTATTAATAAAGAATATGACGAGGTGATCAGTGAAACTAAAGCGACTTTTGCTGAGTATTTTCGCGAACTCCTTGCCATGCATTCTGATGCAGAAAATGAAATTCAGTCACGTATAGGCACTGCCGAACAAAGGTTGTTAGAGATTAAAACGGATGCAGACCAGCAATTAAAAGAAGCGCTGAAATTTTATCGGGATACCCTGGCTGAACGAGGGGTTGATGAAAAAGCAATTGAGGCCTGCAATCAGCGAATTAAAGATTTAGACAGTGCCATTAATGAAACCATCCATCGCAGAAAAGAGGCGCTAGATTTTATTGATTGGAAACAAACAAATATTAATCAGTTGAAACCCGATTTACTTAAATTACTTGAAACTAAAAAACTGTTTGCTAATGAATTAAACAATCAATTATCGTCTAAAAAAGCTGAGTATAAAACACAAATAAAAGCGCTTAAACGTGAGTTATCGCTTTGTACTAAGGCAAAAGAACAATTAACTAATAACAGCAAAGAAATAGAACGCATCATCCAGTCTTTACGGACGATGAACCTGATGCCAATAGCAAAAGAAGCCATTGATGAGACCAAAATAGACATTATTTTTGAGGCATTGGCAGAACAAGCCAATGGTATAGAGTTAAGAATCAATGAAACCAATAGGGTGCGGGTAAAACTTAAAGAACATATTCAGCGATTTGATAGCCTGATCAATAAGAGTGGGGCGAGTGAATTAAGTGAAGCCTGGGAAAAGGCAAGAGAGAATGCAACTCAAGGTGATTTGCTAAACCCTGACTCCCATCGATTAGTTGCCGAACTGGAAATAATCTTTAACAACTTGCTACCGCAGTTGAGTAAATCCTTAACCGATGAGGGCCATAGCTACTGTATTGCGATTAAAAGTTATTATGATGTGTTAGCAAATATTGATAATAAAATCAGTTCCCAAGCAGCAAAAATAACCCGTCATATTGGAGAAGAATTAGATTTGGATGGCGTTTCTGAGTCAGCTGTGCGGATCAACAGTACGGTCTCAAAATTAAATTTCTGGGATAACCTCAATGCCTTTAATCGCTATTATGAAAAATGGCGGGAAACGGGGTTTTCGCTTCAACCAGAGCAAGAACTTATCGAATCCATGCAAGAAGTTGCAGGTATTTTATCGCGTAATAAAGATAATAAAATTTCAATTATTGATGTGTTAAATATAGAACTTCGCTTAAAAGAAGGGGAGAGTCAACTGGTGATTCGAACCGACCAGGAGTTGGTTGACAGTTCTAGTCAGGGCATGGCCTATCTGATTTTGTGTAAGTTTTTGCTAGCATTCACACGCATGCTGCGGGGGAGTTCTAATACCGTAGTCCATTGGCCTATTGATGAATTAGGTACCTTACATGTAAGCTACATCAAAAAAGTATTTGATGCCTGTGAGCGCAACAATATCACCATAGTCGGTGCTTTCCCCAACTCGGATACCAGCTTTCTTAAATTGTTCAGTAATCGATATATTATGGATCGCAGTACCCGTCGTTTAACGACAATTCGCTCAAACCCCAGCCGTTTAGAGAAACAATTGGCAGAGCAGTCAAAAAAACAAGCTGAACAACAGGTGGCACTATGAGTCATTTTGCTGACATTGCCAAGATGTTAATTAATGGGCAATTTATTTGTGAATACAGTCATGCTGATGATTATTCATTTCTACTCAAGCCTGGAATGGCTGATGAAATGACCGCTTATCTGGAAAAAATGGAATTTACTTTATCAACACCACAGGAAGGAAATGGCTTTTACTGCAGTTATTTATTCCCCAAAAATAATCAGACCGATTTAAAAAGACAATTTACCGAAATTATCAGTTCTTTATCTCCACTGGTCAGTTTTTTAACCCTTGTTCAACAAACCAGCGGTGATGATGACATTATTCGCCCCGGTGATATTTTACGTATGACTGAACTTCAAGGCGTGATTGAAGATACCGCGGCCTTAGCAACCCAGCTGGATAAAATTGTCAGACATTCCTTGTTCAAATCAAGCAGCCCAACAGTAGAAGGGAAGCTTAAACAGATTTTTAATCGACTGATTGAAATGGATTATCTGGCCTCATCTAATCCAGCTCATCAAATTTATACGGCAACGGCAAAATGGTCCTTGCTGATTGATCAAATTCGCTTTATTAATGACACAGAACAATTATCACTGGAAAAACTGGTTGATGAAACAGTGAAGCAGGATGATTTATATGAGTGATGAAGTGCGTAAATCAGGTATACAGTTTCTAAAAAATATGGGCCGTCATGCCGAGCTTATTTTAGATACTTATCTGGAAGGCGTGGTTCCTATCAGCTATGAAGATAATCATAAAACCATTGAAACCCTGATTCAACAACAGGTTTTGTGGAGACCAACAGAAGAGGAGGGCTTACATCTCACTCAGGCCGTTCGTCAGTTATTAGAGCAAGGCCTAAAAGATGAACGAAATCGTCAGCTAGATATTAATATGGGCTCGGCGATTGCCACCATTAAAACTCTGATAGGGCACTATAAAGAAGCACAATCCACCGGTAATTATCGTGATGCCAATGCTTATTTGCGGGAGATAGGTGAGCAGGTTTTCACCTTGATTGAGTCACTCAGGCGTAACGTACACAAGTTATGGACGCATATAAATAATGAATTCGGCAGAGTAGGGAGCTTATCAGCCAAAATCCGTGAAAATGAATTAGCTCAACAGCAAGTAGGCACCATTTTGCTGGGCTTGAGTATGTTTGATTTTAAAGATCTGGCAGAACTCTCCGGCGCTAACCCGCAGTTACGAAAGTTACTTGTTGTTAATCTGCAATGGGAAATTGATAAATGCGTAACGGAATTATCATCAGCTCAAAAACGTTTATTTCGTATGCTGGGGCATTTTAAAGAAATTCATGCGCGATCTGCCTTAGTGCGTGGCTTTCAGATTTTTAGTGAAGCGCATCTGGATTATCAACCGCCATGTTATCCAGAGCAAACGAATATGTCTGCCTTATTCAATGTGATTACCCCCATTAGAGCAAAAGCACTGCTTAATACTTCAATAGAAGATCATGATGCAGTGCTGACTCATATTGTCCAGTCTATTAAAGTCGCAACGGATCAACAGGCCGAATCACCAGATCGTCAGGCCAGGGCCGTTAACTTATTGGAAATGGCTGAAATAGAAATTGAAGAAAAACCTGAAACAATTGCCGTTGAAAGTTTTCTAAGTCATGTTATCGATTCAGGCGGGCAAAAAATATCGGCCTTATCTTATTATCAAATCATTGATTTTAGGCTGGATGAAGAATTTTGGCTGTTTGCCGTATTCAGCTATATGGACTCTATGGATCAGGACGAAAGTAGTCTGTTTGAAAAAAAATTGCTTATAAACACCCAGACAGAATTTACCGGTAATCAATTTATTGAAGATATCGAAGTATGGATACACTAAAGCCCAAAGATATACAGGTACTTTCCAGAGCCGTAAAAGCAGCAAAGCCGATTGTTAAGCTGACGGCACTATGGCGACATTTTAATACCGAGTACGGAATAGGGTTTTTAGACAAAAACAATCTTAATCTGAGTCACTCAGATTATCAGCATATTAGAGAGCTAGTACAAAATGAACTGAATCTGGATTTATTTGAGCCATTGCCAGAAGGGAGCCGAATTGATATAGCCAGAGTAACAGGGGATGAGAAACTCAATGCAGAAGCACCAGGCCGGCATCATATTTTACTCAATAGTCCGTCAGGAAAAATATGTATTAATGGCCTAGATATTCCGTTAATGACGGGTGCAAGTTATCGCCTTGATTGGCGAGAAATAGATAAAAATTTATTACCTAAATCAATCATCGTGGTTGAAAATCTACAGGCGTTTGATTATCTCCAATCATTTAATCTACCAGCGTCATTGCTTGAATCTGTTGCAGTCTATCGAGGTCATAATATCAGCAGTAAAGCTGTGATTGATTTTTTACAGGCGGCCCCAGAAAACAGCCAAATAATTGCTTTCTGTGATTACGACCCAAAAGGTTTTGAAATTGCAGTGACAACAACGAGAGTAAGTCATATTTTATTACCTGACCTGAAGCAAGCCTTTAAAGGTGCAACAGGAACCCGTTCCCGATTTGATCAGCAGCATGCAGCCGTCAGTTCTATTTCAAATTATCAGTTAACTGATAATTTATCAGACTATTGGAAAACACTATTAGATCAAAAGCTATGTGTTTCGCAGGAACTGATTTTAGCTGATGCTAAAGAGTTAGAGATCTTTGCTTTAAGGTAGGAGCGTCCGCCAATGTCATTAAGTTAAGAAACTCTAGAAGATTTAATACTCACACAAAGTCACAGAGACACGAAGAAAAGAAAAAGAAATAACTCTTCTTAGTGGCTTTGTGACTTTGTGTGAACACTTTTTTGTTTTGAAATACATCTTTTATCCCTAACTTAATGACATTTGAGCGTCCGTCCTCGGCGCGATTTAAAACAAGAGCGTTTGAGCAGGAGAGGGCTTATGAGTAAAAATACTGCGTAAGTGTTTGGTCATTACTCGTACAGTAGTTTTTATGCATGACTAAGGGTTTTAAGATGCTCCAGTATCTCAATACTTTTCTCTAATATCCCATTCTTTTGTGTCACATACCCAGTCTTTATAGCTGCTGCTAAATCTTTGTGCCTTCCATCTAAATAGTTATACTTTTGATTTGGGTTTTCATCAATGCTTGATGGTATGTACAATAATAAAGCTTCTTTTTCAGAAATTAAATTATTATCATACAGTTCTTTAGCCATTTCTTTGACTTCGTTTGGTGAGATATTAGTTACATCATACCTAGCTGCTATATTAGCCAGCTTCGCTTCAGGGCTAATTGTCACGACTGAGGATGGTGATTCATCAGCTCGACTGCTTGATAATTCAGCATAAGGGTTAGTTTTGATTAACTGTGATGAGCCAGGGTGCATTACACCGACACTGTTGTTTATACCTGAATTAGTATTTATCATTTATTTTCCTTTTATATGCCTGTATTGCAAGGTATAGAAGCTAATAATTTGTTAGTAAAACAGGTAAATAATTGCCACAAAGACAATTGAATAGGTGGTTTTTTACCGCTTTGTAGCTATTTATTTCTATCAGCTTAAGCTTCACGGAATAATTCTTGAAGTTTTTCTAAAATATCAACGGCTCTTTCTCTATTCTTTATATCTTCTGCCGAAGTACCTTGTTCTTTAGCGAAAGCTAATGATTTACGCGTTGATGCTAAAAGATCAAATTTAACCTCAGGATCTAAATTCATACTACGAGGTGCCATAATATATAAACTATCTGTTGAAGATATTAAATCATTATCACCTAATTCTGAAACCATCCCACCCAGTTCGTTTTGCGATATATTAGTTACATCATATCTTGAGCCAATATCAGCCAGTTTTGCTTCAGGGCTGATTGTCACTATTGATGAGGGTGACTCATTTGGTCGAGCACTTGATGATGAATAAGGGTTATTTATAACTGACTGTGATGAATTAGCTTGCAATACACTCTGGCTTATATTTGATACATAAGTATTTATCATTGATTTTCCTTTTATTACATACATTTATCTGATTATCCATCACTCTCCGCCATTTTAAAAAAGCCAATTTTTCTACCCCGTCATTCCTGCATTCTCTAAGCAGGAATCTAATTTACTCTGAATGGATCCCCGATAAAAGTCCTCGGGGATGACGTGTGGCCGTTGGGTTTATTCTTTTTCCGTGTAATAGGTGGAAGCTCATGGGTAATCAGCACTTTAAGCCAAAGAATGGCCACCCAACTTCAATTAACAAAAACACTATACAATCAAAGTGTTATGTTTTTGTTACTTAGAAGGTAGCTATTAATAAACTAAAGCCTCACTACTTAACCCTTCATTTCAAAGTCATACTTTTATTAATGATTCAGTGTGATCAGGCAATAGAGGAATGTGTAGTTTCATTATGTAAAACCAAAAATAAATATATAGCCTAATATTTTCACCGCCACAACTCATAACTTGTCAATCTGCTATATGGTGATTGAGCTGCCAATAGTTATTTCATGTTAAGTTTCTGGAGTTTTCAATGAACAATGTAAAACTAGAGAATTTTGAAGAATATTATATTATGGAAAATAAAACTATTTGGTTCTCGCAAATCCAAATGGCATCAATTTTTAATAAAAGCATTTCAACAATCAATGAACATATAAAAGTCATTGAAGCTTCAAAACCTGATTCAGTTAAAAAATTCAAAGTAGTTCAACTTGAAGGTAAAAGAAATATTAAAAGAGATAAACTGCACTATGATCTTGATTTCGTTTATACCCTTGGAATAAAAGCCAGAGAGTACGAGTTATCTACAGCTTTACTTGATAAATGCAGCATTCTTGGTGTTAATTTAAATGAAGTAAGGTTTTTACCTATTAAAGAGTAGGAATTCTGTAAATTAGTTAAAGAGTCTTTGAATGGTATTACTCATTTTGAAGAGCAATATAGGGTAGGAAAATATCGAATTGATTTGTTTTGCACAGAGCTTTCTTTAGCGGTTGAATATGATGAAAGACACCATAGAAAAGATAGAAACTTAAATTTAGATCTTAAGCGTGAACAGGTAATAAAAGGTTTAATAAAAGGTGTTAGTTTCATTCGTGTTGTGGAAGGTGAAGAGTATCAAGGTCTTAATAAAATAATAAAATTTATATTGAGTTCGGTGTATCGAAATTCATACAAAAACTAAACAAGCAGCTTTAGTTGTTTAGTTAGTCAATGTAAAGGTGCCACTCTATTGTAGGAAAGTTAAAAAAGGATATTCTTTATGTCATTAGAATTCAACGATATTTTATTTTATAACGATGCTAACGGGCAGGTGAAAATAGAAGTCATTTATGAGGGCGATACCTTTTGGCTTAGTCAAAAGAAAATGGCGGCTTTATTTGATGTGGAAAGTAACACGATTACTTATCATCTTAAAGAAATATACCAAAGTAAGGAGTTAACCTCTGAAGCAACTACTCGAAAATTTCGAGTAGTTCAACGTGAGGGAAACCGTGAGGTAAACCGTAATATTGACTTTTATAACCTGGATGCCATTATTGCGGTCGGTTATCGAGTTAATAGTTATCGTGCTACTCAGTTTCGTATTTGGGCAACCGCTACGTTAAAAGAATTTATCATTAAAGGCTTTGTATTGGATGATGAGCGTTTAAAGCAGGGTAAACGCTTTGGACAAGATTATTTTGATGAATTATTAGAGCGCATTCGTGAGATAAGAGCCAGTGAGCGGCGGTTCTATCAAAAAATAACCGATATTTATAAAGAATGCAGTAGTGATTATGTCGCCAACGATATGCAGACTCAAAGCTTTTATAAAACAGTACAAAATAAACTGGAATGGGCGATTACAGGTAAAACAGCCCCTGAATTAATTGTTGATAGAGCGAGTTCAGAGCAGGAAAACATGGGCTTACAGACATGGAAGAAATCACCTGATGGCAAGATTTTAAAAAGTGATGTTTCTATTGCAAAAAACTATTTAAGTGAGAAAGAAATTAAAGCGTTAGAGCGTGTGGTCACTATGTATTTGGATTATGCAGAAAACCAAGCCGCTAGAAATATTACAATGAAGATGGCTGATTGGATAGAAAAACTCGATGCCTTTTTACAATTTAATGAGTATGACTTATTGCAAAATGCAGGGAAAATAAGTAGTGCCGTGGCTAAACAATTAGCCCATCAAGAATATGATAAGTTTAGGGTGATACAAGATCAAAACTTTGAAAGTGATTTTGATAGAAGTATTAAAGAAATAGTGTTTAAAAAGTAAGTTTTAGCTTTATGAATATCCTTTATATTTAGTTTTACCACAAGTAGCTAGTATTGATTACCAACTACCTAAAGCACAAGAAATTAGAGTTAAGTTAGGTGGCTCAGCAAGTTCAGCGAGTCTTTTCCCTTTTAAGCCTAAAGGAATGTACCGGAAAACATACAGAAGACTTCAATTTAAAGTGATTAAAGGTGAAATGGCTTTTTTTAATAACGTAAGTAGCCAGTTTGACCCTTTAGCTTTACGGATGAAGGGTAGAAAAGGTTAATCTCCAGATTAAATTTATAACGCTTAGATAAATCATGTTATAACATTGTTATTATTTGTTGGTTTTAATGGAGGTAATAATGCAAACCCATTTAAGAAAAGTTGGTAATTCCCAAGGGATTATTATTCCCGCTAGTTTTTTAGAAGCTTGTTCTTTAAAAAAGGATGTTGATTTAAGAATTGAGGGTAAAACCTTAGTGATTGAAGCTTTAAAGAAACCAAGAGCAGGTTGGTTTGATAATTATAAGGAAGAAGAGATATTAAAGGATGATGTATGGAATGATACTTTACCCGATGATATTACCGAGGATTGGGAATGGTAAAGCGTGGAGAAGTCTATTGGGTAAATCTTGATCCTACCTTTGGCACAGAAATTAAGAAAACTCGCCCTGCTCTGGTCATATCCCCGAATGATCTAAATGAAGCTTTACCAAGAGTTATCATTGCCCCTTTAACAAGTAAAGGCCAGCCTTTAGGTTGTAGGCCTGAAATGGTTTTTAATAATCGGCCTTCTCGTTTATTGCTAGATCAAATCCGTTCAGTTGATAAAAGGCGTTTACTAGAAAAAATGGGAGAGATAGATAAAAAACTTTGGCATTCCACTTTGATGGAAATGCTAGATTAAAAGTAGCTTTTTATTATTATTTACACCTGATTTACAATAACTATATTTTAAGTTACTGATTAATATGTTATTACTACTTTCTGTATAGGAAAGTAAAGTAGAGACGTTGCATGCAACGTCTCTACAAACTATGTAAATAGAAGAATAAAAAGTAGATAAATCCAGCTAAAAAATTTTTAAAACTCAACATCATGATATATATTCTGCACATCATCCAGATCATTTAGCATATCCATAAATTTATCAAACATTGGCATATCATCAGCACTGATGGTTTTATACATGTTAGGTACAAATTGAATTTCATCAACTTCAAATTCAATATCACCTAATAATTCAATTAATGCTTGTTTAGCTTTAAAGTAATCCGCCTGAGGTGCGAAGACAGTTATATTTCCATCGTCACTTTCTATATCTGTTACATCGGCATCGGCCATTAATAAAGCTTCAAGAATGGCTTCTTCATCATCATGTTTAAAGACAAAGATAGCTGAGTGATCAAACATGTGGCTGACCACACCTTGCGTACCGATTTTACATTTTGTTTTAGTAAAACACAGGCGCACATCACCAAAAGTACGGTTTGGATTATCGGTTAAACAATCGATAATCACCATGCTGTTTCCTGGTCCAAAACCTTCATAGCGAGCAGGTGAAAAATCTTCACCGCCTCCACCTTTGGCTTTATCAATTGCTTTATCAATAACGTGAGTAGGCACCTGGTCTTTCTTGGCACGCTCTATTAAGCCACGTAAAGCCAGATTTCCATCTGTATCAACACCACCAGCTTTAGCGCAAACGTATATTTCACGGCCGTATTTACTATACACTTTTGCTTTGGCATCAGATGTTTTTGCCATTGACTCTTTACGGTTTTGATAGGCTCTACCCATTGGGCTGTTACTCCGCTAAATAATAAATCATCAAATTTTACAGAGAAATATTGAGAGAGGAAACCTGTAAACCATAAAATGCTTGATTTTTAATATAAAAAACTGATTTGATAAGGCATTCAGCTAAGATATAGGAAACTATGTTGTAATTGAATGTTGCATTACAGAGAATTCATAGTTGATTTTTATTGCAATAAAGGAACTGAAATGAGTCACTTTTTTATTAAATTACTCGGTCTTGTCCTATTACTATCAACCGTAGGACTGGCTAGTTGCCAATCCATGTTTAATAGCTTTTCTGAAAATACAGATGAAGTGATTGCTGAAAAAGTTAAAGGTGATTTATGAATCAGTTTGCTAATTTCAGAAAACCTAAACGCTTTATAGATAACAAGTTAGAGCAATATTCCCCCCGTGGATTATTACTTTATCTGTTACCACTGGCTTTAATTCCAGCCACAGTGATTGCTTTAAGCAAAGGACATTTTTGGGCGATTATTATTAATGCCAGTGCATTTGCAGCTTATATGTTGGCAGCCTGGTGTTTGCGCAGAGGCTTGCGTCTGGAACGGCAGTTTTTAAAAAGCCGGGTAGCGAGTACAAACACTTCATCATTAAAATTGCTGGCTGCAGTAATAACAACTTTCACAACAGCTGTTATTGCCTGGTTAGGTGCTGGACAGGGTTTTATTGTTGCTTTACTTTATGGGGCGGGTGCATTTTTAGGTATGTATTTAAGTTATGGATTTGACCCTAAAATACAAAAATTAGTTGAAGCAGCTGATGGTTACTCCGGCCAGGAAATCATGAAAATGTTGCAGCAGTCAGAGCGAAAGATACGCAGTATAGAGTCGGCCAACGATAAAATTAATCACTACGAACTGAATCAGCGTATAGAACGAATTTGTCAGATTGCAGATGCTATTTTGCTGGATATTGAAGCTGATCCGCGTGATTTTCGTAGAGCAAGAAAATTTCTTAATGTCTATCTTGATGGTGCTCAAAAAGTCACAGAAGGTTATGCACAGACACATCAAAACAGTCAGACAGCGGAACTGGAACAGAATTTTCGTAATGTACTGGAAACCATAGAAACGGTTTTTCAGCAGCAACATGATAAATTGCAAGAAGATGACGTGTTTGATCTGGATGTTCAAATAGAAGTTTTAAATACACAATTAAAACGAGAAGGTATCGTTTAACCCCCTGATTAGAGGTAAATTATGAGTGAGCAACAGCTTGTGGAAACTGAACAATTACCAGGCAGTGAAGTGTTTAATGAAATTGTACCGGGCGTAAGTAGTGAAATTATATCTACTGAGAAAAGTCCGGCTGCAAGACAACAAAATATTCAGCAACTGATGTCCGAGATTGATTTAAGCGATAGCAATTCGGTTATGTTTTTTGGCAGTAAAGCGCAGGAACAATTAACGACTATTTCTGACCGTATGTTAGATGGGGTTAAAAATAAAGAAGTAGGTCCTGCGGGTAATGATTTAAATGAAATGGTTTCCACTATTCGGGGCTTTGATGTTGATGAGTTAGACCCGAATAAAAAACAGGGCTTCTTTTCCCGCATGTTTGGTAAAGCAAAACCTGTGGTTAAATTTATTCAGCAGTATGAAGAAGTCCGTAAACAAATAGACACCATTACCGATAGACTGGAAACACATAAAACCAGTTTACTAACAGATATCACTGCTTTAGACAGATTGTATCAAGCCAATCTGGATTATTTTCATACTTTGGAAGATTATATAAATGCCGGGGAAGGTAAATTACTGCAGTTAGATAATGAAATAATCCCGGAGCAATCTCAAACAGTTGAAGATACCAACGAAGTATTAGCTGCTCAGGAGTTGAGAGATATACGTACCACTCGTGATGATCTGGAGCGACGAGTACATGATTTACGATTAACCAGACAGGTTGCGATGCAAAGTTTACCGGGCATACGTCTGGTACAGGAAAATGATAAGGGCCTGGTTAATAAAATTAACTCAACTATTGTTAATACCATCCCACTATGGAGACAACAACTGGCAACGGCGGTAACCATATTTCGTTCCTCGCAAGCAGCAGAAACGGTAAAAGCAGCAAATGATTTAACCAATGATTTACTAGCTGCCAATGCGCAAAATCTTAAACAGGCTAATGCCGAAACCCGTAAACAGATTGAGCGGGGTGTGTTTGATATAGAAACCGTTAAACAGGCAAATCAAACTTTGATTGCAACGATTGAAGAAAGTTTGCAAATTGCCGATGAAGGTAAAAAAATGCGTAGTGATGCTGTGCAAGAATTACAGCAATGTGAAGAAGAATTGCGTAAAACACTGGCTTCTGCACATGCCAAACCCACAGCTGATGTGGTGTCCTAAGGAGTAAATAATGGGGTTACTGGATAAAATATTTGGCGAATTTGTTGATGTTATTGAATGGATAGACGATAGCAATGACACCATGGTCTATCGTTTTGAACGCTATGGCAATGAAATTAAATACGGCGCCAAGTTGACGGTAAGAGAATCGCAGACCGCCATTCTGGTTAATGAAGGCCGTATTGCTGACTGTTATCAGCCAGGTTTATATGAGCTGGAAACACGTAATATGCCGGTGTTAACAACGCTGGAAAACTGGCCCAGTGGTTTTAAAAGTCCATTTAAGGCTGAAGTCTATTTTTTCAGCATGCGTCGTTTTACGGATTTGAAATGGGGAACCAAGAATCCGGTTATGTTACGGGACAAAGAATTTGGCCCTGTACGCCTACGTGCTTTTGGTACTTATACCATCAGAATTAATGATCCGCTGACCTTTATCAAAGAAATTGTCGGCACTGATGGACATTTTGCTACCGATGAAATTACTCAGCAATTACGCAATTTGATTGTTTCCCGTTTTTCCGATTTGATTGGCGAAGCTAATATTCCGATACTGGATATGGCGGCAAATTATGATGAACTCAGTGACTTTATTACTAACAGAATTAATCCGGAATTTTCAGCCTATGGTCTGAATGTAGAACATTTACTGGTGGAAAATATTTCCTTGCCTTCTGAAGTGGAAGCGGTATTAGATAAACGTACCAGCATGGGAATTATTGGCGATTTAGGTAAATATTCTCAATTTCAGGCAGCTGAAGCGATGGAAGCGGCTGCCAATAATCCATCGGGTGGTGCCAGTGAAGGCATCGGTATGGGCATGGGATTTGCCGTGGCGAGAGAAATGAGTCAGGGTTTTAATCAGCAACAAGCTGCCAGTCCAGCTGTTGCTCCACCCCCTATTCCGAAATCGATCAGTTATTTCGTTGCCATAAATGGTCAACAGCAGGGACCTTTTTCTGATTCTCAGTTACAACAGAAAATTCAGTCGGGCGAAGTGAGTAGAACAACTCTGGTTTGGCATGCAGGACTTAGCGAATGGACTTCGGCGGAGCAAGTTTCAGAACTGGCTAATAGTTTTAAACATCAGCCACCTCCATTACCGCAGTAACAGCAAAGGTTAGTATTTTGAAACTGACAAAACTGAAAGCTCAATCGACAACTGAAAGCTTTCCCTGCCAGCAATGTGGAGCAATTTTAAAATATGCCCCCGGGACTCAACATCAAGTCTGTGAATATTGCAGTTTTGAAAACAAGATAGCTGTACGTGCCGGTATTATCCGGGAGTATCCTCTACAAGAAGCATTGGAAAAAATAGCGGAGCCAGTCGATATAGTTCCCAGGCAGCAGATTCATTGTGATGAATGTGGTGCCAGTTTTCAATTTGAATCCAGTGTCCATGCCGGTGAATGTCCTTTTTGCGGAACACCTATTGTGACCGAGACTCGCCTAAGCAAGGCGATTCAGCCAAAATCATTACTGCCGTTTGGTATAGATCAGAAGACAGCAGAGGAAATGTTTCAACAATGGCTAAAAGGCTTGTGGTTTGCGCCGAATGCAGTGAAGAAATATGCCCGTAGTGAGACTAAGCTTAATGGTATTTATTTACCATTTTGGACTTTTGATAGTGATACCGCAACACATTATCAGGGTGAGCGGGGCGATATTTATTATGTCCGGCAACGAGTTCAAGTGATGCGCAACAAACGATTGGTCACAGAAACCCGCCGTGTACCCAAAGTTCGCTGGACACCGGTAGCAGGTAGAGTCAGACGGTTTTTTGATGATGTTCTAATCGGTGCTAGCCGATCGTTGCCGCGTAAAATAGTTGATACTTTACAACCCTGGGATCTAAATCAATTAATTCCTTATGATGAAAATTATCTTAGTGGCTTCCGTAGTGAATTTTATCAGGTAGATCTGGATGAGGGTTTTGATCATGCCAAGCAAGTGATGGATAACCAGATTTACAAAGATATTGCTAATGATATAGGCGGCGATCATCAGCGTATTCACTCAACGCACACGCAACATAAAAATAATACTTATAAACACTGTTTATTACCTGTCTGGTCAGCAGCCTTTCGTTACCGCGATAAATCATACCGTTTTGTAGTGAATGGTCGAACAGGAAAGGTACAAGGGGAGCGGCCTTACAGTGTGTGGAAAATTGCTTTTGCAGTGTTAGCAGGTTTAATCGTTATTGGCGGGGGGCTGTATTATCTGGATAAGACAGGGGCTTTTGAAAACCAGCAGCAGCTTCAATATCAACCAGAATCAATTAATAAATACCTTCCTGATTACCTATGAGTCTCAGCCATTTTAAAACCACAATAAGACAGCAGTTGTTATAAATAGCTTCTCCGTGTGCTTCGTGGTTGATATATCATTTATAAGTTGGAATTGATTATTCAACTGAGGTTTTCCAGAGACGTAGAGACGTAGCATGCTACGTCTCTACAAAATGTCTGACTCTAGGTTTTTAAACAAAAAGAGACAGGGTTAGGTACGAGTCTCAGATATTTTAGAGCAACAGTTACGTAGCTTGCTATGCGCCTGTTGCTACCCCACTGAATACAAACAAAAATCCTGCCCAAATATGGGGCAATTATTTCTTTCCAGCTCCCTGATTATTTGCTGACAGGGTATGATTTAAAGTGTGCTTTAACCTGTTGATCCAGATTAGTTAACCAGGTTTTGGGCATGATTGAGTTAACATGGTTAAGCATGGTATTAACTTGCTCTGATTCAGCTGTACTAAAGGAGGACTGTTTTGATGCAGAAAGCCACATGTAGGCTTTTGCCAGATTATCAGCTGTTGGCTGCTGTTCTTTTAGCTCAGGAAAGGATTGAAAATACAGCTTGGCTGTTGCTAAATAAGCTGGAACATACCCTAAGCTTGCTGCATTTTCATACCAGTAAAGTGCTTTAGTTTTTTCAGCTGGGGTGCCATTTTCCTTGTCATGCATAGTACCTAATAGATAATTAGCGTGGGCTGATTGGACTGCAGCCATTTCCAGCCATTGATATGCTCGTGATGGATCGCGGATACTCAGATCACCATTTAAATAATAAAGTGCGATTTTAAGGCGAGCGGGTACAGCTCCTTTTTCAGCAGCTTGTTGACACAGTTGCAAGCCTTTTGTAGGGTTTTTTGTTACCCCTGTTCCCGTCATATATAAATCAGCAAGAGAACAGAGAGACATAAGGTGTCCTAAATTAGCGGCTTTTTCATACCATTGGGCAGCTTCAGTAGGACTTGACGGTCTGCCGATTCCTTTTTCTAGACATTCGGCATAAAAATGAGATGAAGCAGGAATTGCCCCTTCAGCTGCTTTTTCATGCCAGTGGCAGGCTTTGATCGGGTCAATAGCACTATTTCCCCAGCCTAATTGATGATACATAGCGGTGGTAAATTGAGCCAGGGAGTTACCTTGTTGAGCAAATTTCAAATATTGGCTGTAGGCTATATCAAAATGACCAGCAGATAAATCTTGCTGCGCCTGTTTTAATTCTGCCGCTAAATCTTTAGCTGCATAGGCTTGAATAGAAGCAAGCGTTAAGAAATTAAAGATTAAAATAAGGTATATCTTCTTCATATCAAGCTTTTTTGGTAAAGGACTAGAGCAAGTTTAAAAAGCTGCCCAGTTTAATTAACTGGGCAGCTTTGAATGATAGCGGTCAGATAGATCTGATTAGTTTCTGGAAGGAAATAATCCTTGTATTGCTATGTTGCAGTTAATAACTAGATAAGGAGGCATATTGTTATGCCCTTGCCCACGTCCAGTTGTACCAATTGAACTATTATGCATAGTCACATTGGGTGTGGCGTCGCTGTACGTCTCATCAGGAGCATCAAATGCCATAGTGTTACCCGTGGGTGTTGTTTGGTTACCGTTATTAGTGGTCGCTTGTAGCAGATGAGTATGACTGGGCATTTCGCTAATGTTTAAACTATGTGTTTCTTCTCCAGATCGTTGTCCCAGTTGAAATGACCCGTTAGGATGAATAGGAGCGCGGCCTCGCATATCGGGTAAAGCAAAGCTGGTTCGACCATCCCCTCCATAAGTTGTACCTAAGAGCGAATATAAAGACTGGTTCTGGTTTATAGGTAATATTTGTCCAGCACAAGTCGTCCAGCCTCTGGGGGAAAAATTGAAAGCATAGTATTCAATCTGTCCTAAATAGGGTTCAGAAGCTTGTGCGGACGAAACTGAGAAAACGCTGGTACTGAAGAGTGCGGCAGAAATTAAGCTTAATACGTGATTTGAAATGTTGTTTTTCATGACAGTTCTCCTTAATTTCTGGACGGATAAATACCGACTAATGAGATATTACAGTTCACTACTAGATAAGGGGACATATTTTGGTGTGTCTGGCTACTGCCCGTTGATGCGGTAATTGAGCTAGCGTGCATAGTAACATTAGGTGCTTCATCTCTGTAGGTCGCATCGTTACCATCTTTAGCCAGTGTATGTTCAGCTGGTGATACCTGGTTGCCTGCACTGTCTGTTGCCATGAGCTTGTGACTATGAGCCGGGAGCTGGGCGGTCGTAATAGTGGCTGTTTCTGCTCCCGCTTTTTGACCAATAGTTCGATTGCTTAAGCCTGGACCTTGGCCCATATGGACAGGCATGCGGCCTCTCATATCTGGCAGGCCAAACGTTGTTCTGCCATCTCCGCCATAGATAGTGCCAACTAATGAAAACAGGGCGTCATGTTGAGATACTTGAAGTAATTGTCCATCACAAGTCGCCCAGCCACGAGGCGCAAAATTAAAGCCAAAATATTTTATTGTACCTATAAAAGGTTCAGATGCAGTGGCTGGTTGAGATGCTGTTAAACTGGTGAGCAGTATCGTTGCACAGCTTATTAAACTTATTTTATTGGGAATATTGGATTTCATCGTTTTATACCTCGATTGCATTCAGTTTAATTTCTGGGAGGGTATATCCCGACCAGTGCAACATTGCAGTTAACTGCAAGGTACGGCGGCATATTATTATGCGCTTGGCCTTCACCTGTTGCAACAACCGAAGAGCTATGCATGCTGGTGTTTGGAGTAGTATTGCTATATGTTTTATCCCTGCCATCTTTAGATAAACTATGGCCGACTGGGGTTGTTTGGTCACCTCTGTTGCTAGTGGCATTTAGGGTATGGCTATGTGCTGGTATTTGTAAGCTGTTAAGGCTGACTTGTTCAGCTCCCCCTCTTTCACCTAGTCGGCGGGATGTCAAGCCAGGGCCTCTGCCAGCATGGACAGGTGAGCGACCTTGCATATTAGGTAAGGCAAAGTTGGTACGACCATCGCCACCATATATAGTACCGAATAATGAAAATAAGGCTGTATTTTGGCTGATTGGTAAAAGTTGTCCATTACAAAATGACCAGCTTCGCGGGGCGAAATTAAAAGCAAAAAACTGAATTTGCCCTACAAAAGGCTCGCTGGCCTTTACTGGGGAGGGGCTAAAAAGTGATAAAGCAACTATTACAATGGACAGTGTGCTTGAAAGGATTGGTGAATTGTCCTGTTTATTCATTTGCGTTCTCCTGGATAGGGGGTGCTATTTTTTTCTCACCTTCTCAAAATGGGGAAAAGGTGAGAAATCTAAACGCTTGAAGCTTGGGCTTATGATTTTAAAGCTGTATACGACGTAATTTTGTTGCGCTTAAACCTAATAACCCTGAAATAAAGAATACCATCGCACCTGGCAACGGTACAGCAGTTAAATTAATGACACTAGCAATTTCAATATTGGCAGAAAAGTCTACAGTTGAAGTGCCTGTTCCATCAACAAAACCTTCCCAGCCCCATATTGAAGAAAACACACTGGTTTTTCCAGCCAAAACAATAAACTCAAAAGGTAATGATTCTGTATCAGAAACAATTTCACCATTTGTGCCCAGCAAAACACCGTTCAAAGTATCTTCATCTATTTCAGCATCAGTTTCAGAATAAATCTCACTGAAACCACCAACACTAGAGGGCGTTCTGGGGATATCAATTCCATTTTCTTCTATATCAATATTTGATTGTGCAAAGGCACTATTGCCATCAGCATCCACTTCATGATCAAAGAAATAGTTAACTATAATTTTGTAATCGTCGGATGAGTGATTGACAAAACTCATTGTGTAGTCAGCTATATAAGCATAATCACCGTCATCGCCTGCCTGTAAAGTGGTACCAATAGACAGTCCATCACCTATATGCATAAAAGGTATTGAAGGGGGAAGAGCCGGGCTAGGTACGGCACTTTCGTCAAAGGAGCTCGTTAATAATGAACCTCCAACAGTCGCGGTAACCCAGCCAGTTTGAGTAGTGTTGGCGGCTGGATAAACCGGATTTATTGTTCCACTTCCAGAAATTGTTAAGTCAGTTGTAATGGGAGCAAGAACAGCTGAAGCGATATTGCTTGTAGTAAGCATTGCTGTTAGACATATTCCATAAAAAAGTTTGTTTTTTATAGCTAAGCAAGGTTTTACTAGATTAGGTTTTTTCATAATTTAATCCTTATAATTGCATTAAAAATGTAGAGTTAAGGTATAGATGCTAATGAAAAGCATAAAATGTACCGAGTTTATTTTTCTTCTATATAACAGCACTTTACTGTTAGTTTAAGAAAGCTGAAAGTATAGACTGTAAAATTTATTGACATTTAAAGTTTTGACTTTCGAAATTTAGTGTGATTTTTACTCTAAAACAGGTGTGAACGTTTTTTCTGAACGGAAACATGTTTTTTTCAGGAGCAACAACAAATTTAACTAATGCTGATGACTATTGTAAAAAAAGCTGACGATCAAAACAGGATCGTTGCTCGTTCTAGCTAATGAAAAGCTTTCCTGATTTCCCCTGAGCTTCCGCCATCTTATAGGAATAAAGGTTGAAAGTACCTGTAACACAATATTAAACACGCCATCCTCGAAGTCTCTTATCGGGAATCTATCTTTAAATATCTAGATTCCTGCTGAGAGCATGCCGGAATGACGGGGCCTGTAGCTGGTCCTCTAAAATAAGCGGAAGCTTATGGCTAATTAGCAGCTTCCGTAGTAGGTTCTCTATTCTCGGACAGGCTACTAGGTAAGTCAATAAACTAATGGATTAGTTAGAGGGTATATTTAATTATTTCTATCTCCGCTATGGAGCGTTATAGGACGATAGCTGTCGATTATCCCCAATAAAATATTTGGTTTTTTACGTCACATCACGAACTCCTTTGATGGCATGATGTGTGTATTAATCACTCTAAAAACCAATACATTTTAGAGGGGGGCAGGGTATGTCAAGACCTTTTTAGTTTAACTCTACTGGTTTACTAAGCCCTGGAAAAACAGCTTTTTTATGTATACTGTTTAAGCTAAAACCAATTAGACCTACAAGCAATAATATAATAGTGCTAGGGGTTGGAACAGTTGCAGTGTTTGATGCAGTTCTCAAGACAGATGATACCGTTAATGTTTCAATATAGAACTGTTTAGAATTTCTAGTAGAGTCATTTGGGTTATAGAAAGCGAAGCCATTTCCAATCAGTTCAGAATTAAAGATATGTTCTAGTGAGAATGTTTCCCAGTTACTCCACAGGTTGTTTGTTAAGATACTTAAGCTAAAATTTCCAGTGAAATTTGGTTTATGTCTACCATTTTGAAATAGAACGGTGTCTAGTTTTACAGTTTTATCAAAACCTAATACCAATGCTTCACGATAAGTGACATTATCGTCAGAGCTTGGATTGCACTGATTGTTTGTGTTAAGCACTTTACAAACCCCCAGCCCTGCGTTTCCTTTATCTAGATAAGCATATGCTTGTTGCCAGCCATTATCTTTCCTATGGAGTCCTGTAGCATTCAGCGTTATATTATCTTCAGTGACTGAAAATTGCTCGTAACCCCATTCATGATGTCCGTCATTATTGGCATCATTATCAGCATAAGATATGAAGTTAAAAGTAGCAGCATGAGCAGTAAAACTGCCAAGTAATAAAATAGACATAAGGAGATGGCGCATTATCATAGTTAATCCTGTATAAGGTAATGCGACCCAGCTATCTCTTTTAAACTAAGAGACCTGAAGTTTTCCGGCCCTGCTTCACAGCAGGTGTGGCGTTAAAATTTGAAATCACTTAAGTGTTAAGCAAACCTAATGCCAACTTTGTTAAGGCCTTTGAGGGTGTGGGGTGTACTTTGAATTTACAATGAAACCTGACAGAGTTGTCAGTCGGTTTTGTCAGTATGTCATGTGAAGGTGTGACATACTTGTCTCTTTAGTGATGATTGTTTTTATTGTTGATAAGGGAGACTAGAAGTAGTGTAACAATTTTGGTTTGATGAGTACTTTCGCAGACTGTGGATGGGCAAAGCTATAGCGTGCCCATCCAACGGTTACTCCGTTATTTATCTTTTCAAAGGTGTCAAGGTATCAGTCTGTACAGCGTTAAAACCTGCTTTCAGTTTTTTTGTCGGTAGAATTCTGAGAGGAGTATAGGGTGTTAAGCAGCTCATCAGTAAAAAGGGTAATAGCCTGGCTTTGTGCTTCTACCCTGGATTGGTAGTCTTTATTTTTAACGGTTACGGTGTATTTATTTCTTAGTCTGATGGTTTTTTGAGTATTCTTAGCTATCCAGTAAGCCCATTTTACAGAGAGAGTCGCTTGATTATCAGTATTAACATCCAATTGTAATACTTCAATCGATACTGAGATATCAGGCTCAAGGCCATTGAGTTCAGAATAGACCAATGCTGTACTGGGGAAAATACGGTTATTGAGGTTTTCTAGCAATACTCGCTTGAATTCATTTTTTAACGGTTCTGCCCAGCGGTGGTTTTCGCTCAATTTCAGTTTGAAATCATTGTCTCTGATCAGTATTTGAGGGCGATCAAGATATTCAGGAAACTTTATTGGCATCACTAAGATAGTGATGGGTTTAGCAAGTGATTGTTTCTGCGCTGGGTTGATTGATTCTATGGGTTTTAGCTGATAAAAACTAGTGGCCTGGTGTGAGCTACAAGCCACTAAAAGGGACGATAAATAGAGAGGGATCAGTATTTTTTTTAATTTCATGACTATTTCTCTTCTGTATCAATATCTTTGCCAAATAGCAATGCATCTGGATGACGTTCTAAATAATCCATCATACTGCGGGTTGCACTGGCTGCACGAGTTAATTGCTGTAATGCCTGCTGCAAACCCTGATTGATAGGTGAGTTATCGTTAATCAAGGATTTAACATTATTTAGTGTGGAATCGATTGCTTGCAAGGTATTTTTACCGGTAGATATGATTTCTCTGCTATCTTCTAATATCGGTTTGGCATTACTATCAAGCGTTAATAGCAGTTTGTCGGCATCAGTGATTGTTTTATTCAGGTTGCTACTTAGTGGTTTTATATCCGTTTTCAAGGTTTTTAGGATGCCTTGTAAATCAAGCATGCTGGCATTAATTGCAGTTAGGGTGCTTTGGGTTTGTTTTGAGCCTGTTATCTGTTCAATGTTGGCGGCTGTTTTTTGTAGATCAGTAAATAACTTTGTTAAATCAATTGTTTTTGTGCCTTCAAGCACATTTCGTAGTGCTTTTTGAATTTCATCACTTTTTGACGGGACAGAAGGGATTTCTTTAAGCTTTGTTTTATGGCCGTATAACTGAATTTCTGTATTAGGTAAAAACAAGGCTTCAATAAATAATTGCCCTGTTAATAGGCTGCCGAGTTGTAATTGCATGCGCAAGCCTGAGTCGATTAGCTTATCAACTTCTGAATGATCCCAGTCTTTTTTCTTGGTATCGACATAGGCACTAATCTTTTCCTGATCAACCTCAAATACCACGGGAATTAAGGTCATATTACGTTGCATATCGCGTTCTACATTAATTTCGGTAACATGACCAATTTGCACACCGTATAATTTAATCGGTGCGCCTACGTTAAGGCCGTTAATGGACTCTGTAAAGACCACTATAAATTGATGATTTTTACTAAACCATGATTCACTGCTAAAAACAAAAATACTGCCGATAAGCAGGCAAAAGGCGCCGATAATAAATGTACCTATTTTTGTCGCATTGGCTTTGTTATTCATGAGAAATTCTCTGTACGATTATGATGCTCACCACGTGTGAGAAATTGGCGAACTCTAGGGTCTTCGGACTCTTCAAGTAAAGCTTTTGGGTTGCCACTGGCAATCATTGTTTTAGAGTCAGCATCAAGAAAAATAGAATTATTACCTATGGCAAATATACTGGCTAATTCATGAGTGACTATGACAACGGTTGCACCCAGGCTATCCCGTAGTTCCAGAATTAAATCATCCAGCAATTTTGCACTAATAGGGTCAAGACCTGCGGAGGGTTCATCAAAAAAGAGAATGTCGGGGTCGAGGGCTATCGCTCTGGCCAGGCCTGCTCTTTTTTTCATACCACCACTGATTTCAGATGGATAATAGTCTTCAAAACCGGCTAATCCAACTAAAGCTAATTTTAATGAAACCAGTTCTTTAATTTCTGCCGAGCTTAAATCAGTGTATTCAGCTAAGGGCAGGGCAATATTTTCTGCCAGCGTCATGGCACTCCATAAAGCCCCACTTTGATAGAGTATGCCACTATGACGCATCAGTTCATTGCGTTGTTGTTCACTGGCCTGCCAAAAATTGGTGTTTTGATAAAACACTGAGCCTTTAGCAGGTTCTTTTAACCCCACTAAATGACGCAGCAGAGTACTCTTACCACAGCCACTGCCACCCATTAAAATAAAGATATCTTCTTTATTAACGCTAAAATTTAGGTTTTGTTGAATAACATCATCGCCATAAGCCATGGTCAGGTCATTAACAATAATGTGAGGATCTTGTGCCATAGTCAGATACCCAGACTTTCGAATAAAAGAGTGAAAATGGCATCAACAACAATGATTGTAACGATGCTTCTAACCACGGCAGTGGTGGTTGCATCACCGACGGAGGAAGAACTATGGCCACAGTGTATACCGCGCATACAGCCAATAATAGCAATGAGTAAGCCGTACACCACACTTTTAAAAATACCTGTAGACCAATCCAGTAAGGTGATTGATTGTTGTGTTTGCAGATAATATTCAACGACTGAGATATCCATCAATCCAACCCCAACACATAGACCGCCAAGGATGCCGATAACATCAGAATAAAGGGTTAAGAGAGGCATCATTAAACTAAGGGCGAGTACTCGGGGTAAGACCAGAAAATCTATGGCTGCAATGCCCATGGTTTTAAAGGCATTGATTTCTTCATTAACTTGCATGGTACCCAGCTTTGCAGCGAAGGCTGCGCCTGTGCGACCTGCCATGATAATGGCTGTCATCATCGCCCCCATTTCACGCGACATGCCTATAGCAACCAGATTGGCAACATAGATATCGGCTCCAAACAAGCGTAGTTGAATCGCCCCCATAAAGGCTAGAATTAAGCCCATTAATAAACTAATCAGGGTGATGATAGGTAAAGCATTGGGGCCACATTCCTGCACGATGAGCCAAAAATCCTGTTTTCTAAAACGTACTTTTCCTTGACTGAACCTGACAAAACTTAAGCAGACTTCGCCTATAAAGCTGAAGAAAAGTTGCGTCTCGGTCATGGCGCTAATCACTTTATTGCCAAGTTGTTCAGCAATAGAAGCTTGCTGTTCTATTTTTTCAACACCTTTTCTCTCTGGCACCGTGGTCGCCAGCTTTAACAGGCTTTGTATGCCTGGGGGTAAGCCCGTTATATCAAGCTCAATATGGTTGTTATTGAGATTTTCTGTGAGTAATAAAATAAAAGAGACTAAACGACTATCCCATTGACCCAGAGAGGTACTGTTGATCACAACCTGCTTGATATTGTGCTGCTGATAGAGCGATTCTTTTACCCTATCCAGGCTAGGGATGGTGTTACCAATAACCCAGTCACCACTGATCTGAAGCTCTAAACAAGTCGTATTAGTCGCTGATACCTGGAATTGACTGGCTGTATAAGGTTTCATTGGGTGTTTTTTCTCGGCATATTCTATAAACAGGCGTTAATTGAAAGACCTTGTTTACTCTGGTTTTTCAATGAATTCTAAGGCATTTCCATCAAGGTCGCGGCAAAATAAAGCTCTACGTCCTGATGCACTTAAGGTGTAGTTAACCTTGTTATTTTCTAAAGAGTCTTTGATTAAATCAAGGTTCAATACATAAAAGGCTATATGACGATCTTTTCCACCATGGTCTGGACGTCCTGTAGTTGCGTCTGGGTTTGGCAATTCAAGCAGGTGAACTTGTTGTGAGCCCACTTCTAACCAGGCACCCGCGTATGGGAAGTTGGGTCGCTCAAGTTGATTTAAACCTAAAACACCACAGTAAAACTTTAATGAAGCCTGGGTATCTTTAACAATAACGCTGGAATGGTGGATATTTAAAATATTTGCTGACATAGAAAATTACTTTGGCGTGATGAATAAATGGCTGCCCACTTGTGTTTTTGTGGGGTGGGGCAAAGGACAATACTGTTGACTTAGGAAGTGAGGCTTTAGCCTCGCCTGAAACATAAGTACTAGTGCCTTTTTAAATTAATATTTTCAAAAATTAGTTAATATTTTAATTATTCTAAACATTAATAATGATTTGTAGGAGCGTCCGCCAATGTCATTAAGTTAAGGAATTTAAGACGAAGAATGTTTTGTTTTTAAGCCCTCTCCTGATGGAGAGGGTTGGGTGAGGAGAAATTAAACTAAATTCTTTTTGCCTTAACTTAAGGTCATTGGGGTAAAAGCTAATACCTTCCAGTCTCTATGGAGCTGCCCCCAATAGTAAACTAAGGCGAATAAAACCCCAGGCTTAGCGGCACTGCCATTAAGTTAAGGGAGTAGTTATTGGGGCGCAGTGCTTTAGCCTGCCAATTTCGGTAATGAAAGCAGGCTAAAGCACTGCGCCCCGTCAAGATAATAGGCTTAACTTAATGGCAGTGAGGCTTAGCGGGGAAACATAGCTTTTTCTTTGTTATAGCTAGCTCTATGTTTGGAGAGGAAAATGAAGAAACTGCTCATAATTGCACTCGTTATTTATGGATTCTACCAGTATTTAAAATGGCAGCCTTCTACGTCGTCTATCGTAAAAGAAATGAGTTTTTCTGAGCAACTCTCATTCAATGGGGTGGTTTATTATTCAGATTGGGTGAACGAATTAGAATCAATAACAGGGTATGTGCGACGAATAGATAGGCATTATGATGAAAATATTCCAATTATTACATTCGATTTGGTGATGACATCAGGCGATTTTAGTGATCCCAACCTGGTTAGAGTTAAACATAGGGGAGGGGGTAATTATTTCTGGTCTTCAGATAAACAAGCAAAGGGCTCTATTATTTTTTATCATACGGTTCCTAATAGTGCTTTGGCACAAAGTAAATTAGATTCACTCAAGGCAGGGGCTTCAGTCACAATACTCGCTAAAGTATCTGGAAATAATGAAATTAAAGCTAGCAATGGCGCGTTTTTCAAATTGGTCCATAGCAATCACAAAATTATACGAGTAGAAGATATTAATTGATACTTGAGGCATGTTCACGTAGGTTGGATGAGTGCTAGCATTATCCGACATTATGGATTTATACGCTGATTTGAACGGAGATGAAGCAATGATATTTTCCTGTCGACAAGCAGACTAGCTAAAAACGTCAGCTTTTTTTACAGCTATGATTTTATGAAAATATAAAGCTTATATTAAACAGTCGCTTATAGTTAAGGCGCGGTTTTTGCTTAAATCAGCAGAGATTTGGTTGTAGGCTGTAAAAACAAGTTTTATCAAATTAAATGGGTAATTCCACGTTGAGTTAGGGCTATTAATGATAGATTTCATCCCTGAAAGAAAAATAGCGGCTACGAACCTCTAGATTTTCTTGGTATGTATTTTTAAAGAAGTGTTTTTTAAACTGTGGATTGTTAATGGTTATGTTTTTTAAATTTTTAATAGGTTCAGTATATCCACAAAACTCTCGTTAGCTATTAAATAATGATGAAGGTTTTGAAAGATATGTCAGTAATTTTGGTCGATCATTTTTAGGAAAGTAGAGTGAAAAGAATTCAGTGTGTGAAAAATATATGTTTTATTGTTTTGTTGTCTTTTTTTTATTTAGCAAACCTTCAGGCTCACACAAAAGATGATGCCACTCTTCTTCCTGGTTTTAATAAAATACATAATGTGCCGATTGATTCTGTAAATGGTGATCATTGGTGGAAATTTGATGCTAAGGCAGGCGAAGGTATTACGGTTGTATTAACAGGATATTTTAATAATAGTTCGGGAGCAAGGATTCAGCTTTATGATGGAAATGTTAATGAGCTAGGGAATCAATCTTCAATTTTTAATGGAGATACACAATTTTTTGATGAGCAAATTTGGGTGACAGGAACCTATTTTATTAAGATATCTGGGGCCGTCGTAGGTAATTATGATTTGGCAGTTTATACAGCGTGGTTTAATGCTGATGTTGATGAAAGTGGTAGAGCATTCCATTCCAGTCATTTTACTGCTCAGCCCTTGGTTAATGGCACTTTTGATCGTACAAGCTTGCTTGGTAATGGATCTGTGGCTACGTCTATACTTGAGGATTATTATCGGTTTAGTGCCAAAAAAGGTGA
>ENA-OSET01000385-OSET01000385.1-sediment-metagenome-genome-assembly--contig:-NODE-385-length-50220-cov-28.149293_pt1 | contig 50220 bp, 38 predicted proteins | sample MGYA00237882_ERZ534229 | MGnify/ENA primary metagenome ERZ534229 (study PRJEB26408, sample SAMN06266212) | sediment metagenome | isolation source: Hudson Canyon methane seep mesocosm | place...
CCTGATAGCGCATGACAAATGAGAATAGCATTAGAGGCATTTTCATTCAGTTCACCATAGCTTTCATAAGTAAGATCGTAGCTGGGCAGTACTCGGCCACAATCTAATGTAAGAGGCGAATCAATATGGTGTGTTTGGGGGCTTACCAAGCCGACTGAATCGACTGGTATTGTTTCGGGCATTACGCTGCTATTCCTTAAAGTGTGTACTTATTATAATCATTCAAATTTAAAATGCCATTGTAAGTAGTGGTAAGACAAGCATTGATAATAGTTGAAGACCTATTAAGGCAACAAAAGGCGATAAATCAAGGCCACTCATTACAGGAAGTAGTTGTCTTATAGGGCGTAATATTGGCGCATTCATCCGACTGATCAAAGGAGTTATGGGATTAGGGCTGTTATGAGGTTGGATCCAACTCAAAATCACTTGAATGATAATACTGGCGGAGAATAAAGTGATGAAAAGTGAAAAAATATCCGCAATAACGAATTGGATTAAAGAGTAGCTTAGAACTGCGTGTTGAAGTAATAAAAGCAGACTAAGTTTAATTGCTGTTAGGATAAATAATAAAACAAATGTAGCGCTATCCCATTTTCCTATAGCAGGAATGAATTGGCGCAAGAATTTGACCGGAATTTGAGTTGATTTAATGATTATTTGAACAAGGGGATTATGGTATTCCCATTGTGCCCACTGCATAATAAGGCGCAGTGCAACAATTCCCATATAAAGACCAAATAAAGTGTCTATTAGGAAAGTGAGGGGATTACTAAAATAAGTGCTAGGCATTATCTTCGCCAAGTTGGTTGGCTAGTTCACGAGCACGAAGAGCGGCAGCTACAAGTGCATTTTCAAATAAACCACGTACCCCCCCATCTTCTAGTTCATGTAATGCTCTTTCTGTTGTGCCGCCCGGTGAGGTCACACGTTCACGAAGTGTCGCTGTTGTTTCTTCACTTTCTAGGGCCATTTTTGATGCGCCGAATGCTGTTTGTAAACAAAGTAATCGAGCTGTTTCTGGATCGAGCCCCATTTCAGTTGCAGCAAACTCCATTGCCTCCATCACTAAGAAGAAATAAGCTGGACCACTGCCAGATAGTGCGGTCACCGCATCCATTTTAACTTCATCTTCAACCCATAATGCGAGGCCGACAGAGCGTAAAATAGATTCTGCCAATTCATGTTGTGAGGTTGAAACAAAATCATTGGCACACAGCGCTGTTGCACCCGCTTGAACTAGTGACGGTGTATTGGGCATTGCTCGAACAATCGCGACATCATCTTGTTCTAACCAGCGAGCGATATCATCAAGACGAATACCTGCTGCAATAGATATTAATAATGTCTCAGGGCGCCATTCAGATGCTAATTGTTTCACAACAGATTGTAATTGTTGTGGTTTAACGGCAAGAATTAAGACGTCACACGCTTGAGCCGCTTGAAGATTACTGCTGTGTGTATTGATAGCATATTTATCTGTCAGCGCTTGCAAACATAATGGCTCAGGATCAGATACATGGATATTGTGTGGGTTGAAACCATCAGAAATGAGGCCGCCAATTAGGCTGCGGGCCATGTTTCCACCACCAATAAATGCAATTTTACAATCTTTCATAATTTAGGTCCCTATAAAGCTTTTAATATCTTTAACTGTAGTTTACTTGTTATTAGCTCGTGAGGGTATGTCTGGCACCAAAAAGTGCTGTGCCGATACGTACCATTGTGCTGCCTTCGGCAATGGCGTGCTCCATATCAGCGGACATGCCCATCGATAAGGTATCAATGGAAGGGTATAAAGCCGCAAGTTGTGAGAATAGTGTGTGCGCTTTTTGGAATGACTGTCGTTGTTGCTGAGGATCCGATGTTTTTTTTGGGATAATCATCAAACCACGAAGTTGCAGATGTTCAAATTGAGTAATTTGCTGTGCTAAGTTTAAGACCTCATCCAGTTTAACACCGGATTTACTGGTTTCATTGTCGATATTAACTTGAATACAGATATTTAATTGAGCAAGGTTTGAAGGGCGTTGTTCAGATAGACGTTTGGCTATTTTTAGGCGGTCGATGCTTTGTACCCAATCAAAGTTGGCAGCAATATCTCTTGTTTTATTAGATTGAATCGGACCAATAAAATGCCACTCAAGATTTAAATCTGATAGCGCAGCAATCTTAGTCAGCGCTTCTTGTAAATAATTTTCGCCAAAACATCTTTGACCCAAATTGGCGAGTTTTCGCAGTTCTTCTGCAGGCCATGTTTTGCTGACAGCAAGTAATGTCACGCTATTAGCGGGTCTTCGCGCTTTATTTGTGGTGCTTTCAATGGTATTGAGGAGCGTGTGAAGTGGAGTTTTTATCTCTGTCATGTTGCAAGCCTGTAGTGAGCGCGCTACCTTTACGTTAAGTACTTCCTTATCGAAGTAGACCATATAACTTAAAAATGATTAGGGAACGGAATGGATATTACTGAATTGCTGACCTTTAGTGCAAAAAATAAAGCATCTGATTTACATATATCAGCCGGAGAGCCACCAATGATTCGAGTTGATGGTGACATCAAGCGAATTAATTTGCCATCGATGGATCATAAAGAAGTATATGCAATGGTATACGACATTATGAATGATAAACAGCGTAAGGATTTTGAAGAATTTCTTGAAACTGATTTCTCATTCGAGATTCCTGGCTTAGCTCGTTTCCGTGTTAATGCGTTTAATCAGAATCGTGGTTGTGGTGCTGTATTTCGTACTATCCCATCTGAAGTATTGAGTTTAGAAGCGCTCGGTGCGCCAGATATCTTTAAAGAGATCTCAGATAATCCTAAAGGAATCGTATTAGTCACTGGGCCAACAGGTTCCGGTAAATCGACGACATTGGCAGCGATGGTGGATTATAAAAATGATAAAGATAATGAACATATCTTAACCATTGAAGATCCGATTGAGTTTGTTCATAAAAGCAAAAAATGCTTGGTTAATCAACGAGAAGTTCATAGAGATACCTTAGGCTTTAGTGAGGCATTACGTTCCGCCTTACGTCAGGATCCCGATATCATTCTAGTCGGTGAGTTACGTGATCTTGAAACAATCAGACTTGCATTGACGGCAGCGGAAACAGGCCATTTAGTGTTTGGTACACTGCATACATCATCTGCTGCAAAAACGATTGACCGTATTATTGACGTATTCCCCGCGGCAGAAAAAGACATGGTGAGATCAATGTTATCTGAATCACTGCGAGCCGTAATTTCGCAAACATTGATGAAGAAAGTAGGTGGTGGTCGTATTGCTGCCCATGAAATCATGATTGGTACGCCAGCGATTCGAAACTTGATTCGAGAAGGTAAAGTGCCACAAATGTATTCAGCTATTCAAACGGGTGGGGCGGTTGGAATGCAAACATTAGATCAATGTATGCAAGATTTAGTTCGCCGCCAGAAAATAACTAAGGCAGAAGCACAGCCGCGAGCAATTGAGAAGAACTTATTCCAGTAGGGAGATGACAATGGATATCGTAACAATTTTAAAAGCAGCGGTGAAACATGACGCATCAGATATTTTTATTACTGCCGGACGACCAGCAAGTCTAAAAGTAAACGGTAGATTAGCGACCTTATCGCAAGAAGTTCTATCTGATGATGATGCGCGTGATTTAGTGATAAGTACAATGAATGACTCTCAGAAGAAAGAGTTTGAGCGAGATAAAGAGTGTAATTATTCAGTTAGTTCTGCTGGTGCAGGTCGTTTTCGTGCCAGTGCACTTTATCAACGAAATAAAATTGCGATGGTGTTGCGTCGCGTCAAAGATGAAATTCCAACGATTGAAGAGCTACATGTGCCAGAGATCATCAAAGAGTTATCGATGACCAAACGAGGAATGATTATCTTTGTTGGTGCAACAGGTTGTGGTAAATCGACAACATTAGCAGCAATGGTAGGTTATCGTAATCAAAATAGTACAGGTCATATTTTAACGATTGAAGATCCTATAGAGTTTGAACATCAACATGGTGGCTGTGTAGTAACGCAGCGAGAAGTAGGGGTTGATACTGCATCATACGGTGTTGCCTTAAAAAACTCATTACGTCAGGCACCTGATGTGATTATGATTGGTGAAGTCCGTGCACGGGAAACGATGGAATATGCTATTACCTTTGCTGAAACGGGACATTTATGCTTGTCTACACTGCATGCTAATAACTCGAATCAAGCAATGGATCGAATTATTAACTTTTTCCCTGAAGAGCGGCATAAACAATTATTTTTAGATTTATCTCTCAATTTAAAAGCGGTTGTTTCTCAGCGTCTTATTCCTAAAAAAGATGGCGCAGGACGTGCTGTTGCCGTTGAAATATTAATTAACACACCGTTGGTTTCTGATTTGATTCAAAAAGGAGATATTCCTGGAATCAAAGAGATTATGAAACGTTCTCGTGAACAGGGAATGCAGACTTTTGATCAAGCCATTTATGATTTGTATATGGCAGATGAAATTACCTATGAAGATGCATTGAAAAATGCTGATTCAGAAAATGAAGTGCGCTTGATGATTAAACTCGGGCCAAAAGAAGGTGAAACCATAGGTGGAGATATTGATGGTTTGGCCATTCAACCAGATGAAGATGAATCAGGTCATGTTAAATCATGGTAAAGGCACCAGTCTAAGTATAAAATAAACTTATATATAGACACATTAAATAAAGACCATTATTATTGTATGTGAGAATAACTTTAGATTTATCTATTTCAGATCAAAAAAATGAAATGAGGACACATCAGTGTGACTCATCAAGCTTTTAAGGAAAAAAAGAATGAAAAAATTAGTAAAGCTAGCTGCTGTGGCACTTACAGCATCATTAGTGGTAGGTTGTGCAGGACCTAATCAGCGTCCATCACAAGACTCACTTTTATGTACAACATTCGGTGCTTTAGCTGGTGGTGCTGCTGTTAGTTTAACAAGTGATAATGATAGTGCCGCTGTTGGAGGTGCTATTATGGGCGGTTTATTAGCAATGATTCTTTGTTCTGCTGAAGATGCCGTTCCTGTTGAAGTGACTGCTGCTGCAGTTTGTACAGACGTTCCACCGCCAGGTGCTTTATTAGATGCGCAAGGTTGTGCATTTGATAGTGATTCTGATGGTGTAGTAGATGGCGTTGATATGTGTGCTGATACACCAGCAGGCGTAAAAGTTGATCGTGTTGGTTGCCCATTAGATACTGATAAAGATGGCGTGGCTGATTTTGAAGATATGTGTCCATCAACACCATTAGGTACAATCGTTGATAAAACAGGTTGCCCAATTGTTGGTGAAACAATCTTCTCTTTACCGGGTGTTAACTTTGCCTTTAATAGTGCAACATTAACTGAAGATGCTAAAACACGTCTTACAGCTGGTATCCAAACAGTCAGAAACCTTCCTGGTGTGATTAATGTAAGTGTTGAAGGCCATACTGATAGTATCGGTTCTGAAGAGTACAACCAAACATTATCATTGAAACGAGCTCAATCAGTTGTGAACTACTTAGTTTCTCAAGGTGCAAATGGCGATCGTTTATCTGCTGTTGGCATGGGTGAGAGTGATCCAGTAGCAAACAATGACACAGACGCTGGTCGTTCAGCTAACCGTCGTGTTGATTTCGTTATAAGTGAATAAGAACTTATAACTTAGTCTCTAAGTTAAATAGAAAAGGCCCTTTATAGGGCCTTTTTTTATGTCTGTAATAAAGCAAAAATTGATCAGTTAAGCACATTTGAAAAACTTGCTCAGCCTAAAGGAGGATGGATTCGAATGCACCCTAAAGTAAGTAGCCCTCAGCTCGCTTAACGTTTGGGAGTGAGTAAGGTCTTAGCTTTCACAGATGGGGATGGAAGAGCGCATTACATTGAAGCCATTTCGGCGAGTTGTTGATGTGTAGATGAAGCTTGAGGGTCAGCAACTATAAAAAGAGCCACTACATGCACAGCTTCGTTTGTAGCTTGAACTGCCTAGTTATTACTGGTCTAAGCCACCGATGTTAATTGAAATGGTTTGTCTGGTTTCAGCATCAGCATGACTAGATGAATCATTTTATTGCATTCTTTAGCACATCATCATCAAAGTAAATTTCTTTTGCCGTTTCCCCTTTATGAATAAGCCCGCTAACTTTAAGTTCTACCATTATCCTGGTTACCGTCTCTCTTGAAGAGCAAATAATTGAGGCAATATCTTCATAACTAATTAATTTAAGTGTTTCATTATGATGTCGATTTATCGCTTTTAACATTAATAAAAAGTTAATTACTCTGGTTTTAACTGAACCCACGGATAATTGCGTAAGCCATTGTTCAGAACGACTGAGATGATGGCCCCAACATTGCATCACATGGTCATTGAGAGAGGGGGTCGCATCTTCTAGCTGGGTTAAACTGCTTATTGGAATACGGCATACACTTAGTTCTTGTAATACGATTGCTGTTTGGTGATAGGGTTCAGACAGCAGCGATTCAAGACCAAACACATCTTTAGCTCCAAGTAGGCGGACAATGCGCTGATTGCCATTAGGCTCAAATTGCACTAATTTTACCAGCCCATTGCGAATAGAATAAATTTCACGGCCCTGCTCACCTTGTGTGTATATCTGTGCTTTGGCTGTATATCTCAGGTTGTCCACTGGCTCAAAAATATGATCGAAATTTTCTACATTAATGGAGCAAAATAGCATCGAGTGTCTTATCGTACAATGTTTACAATCTGAGCTGCCGAAACAATATGGTGGAGTATTTAATGAATGTTGGTTTTGAGGTTTCATATTTAATCTATATTAAATTATGGATTGTGCTCATTTATAACTCGCTGAGATTGATTTAATATTAACACAATCTAAACAACGTATTTTAGCCTAAATATCATCGCGCATTAATCAACCATATTAAACTGTAAGCCTAAGTATATTATAAGTAATTTAGTTTTTAAAACGTAAAGTTAGCCTTTACTTATCTGTCATATTTTCATTAAAAGTGATTAGCATCACTTCCATGTCTACTTTAATAAGCCTAATCTAAAAATGTGAAATGAATCACGTTTGAATTAAGAGTATTTTTGGAGTGGAACTTATGAATAAACGAAAAATAGCTATTTTGATTACATCAGGTCTTGCAGTGATGTCCACTGCTACTTATGCAGCGACTCAATTAGATTTTACTACTCCAATTGTAACTTCTAATGATGCTGCTTCCTTAGGCAAAGCCTTTAAAACAAAATTAGTCAGAACGACAAGTGGTATGTTGATCACTGCTTATGGCGATGCTCGTGATGCAACAAAAGTCGTCTATGATGTTAAGGGCCAAGTTGAGCGTCCTGCTCGGGATGTTTTTGTACGTAGCTGTGACAGTAATGCTGTTGATTGTAGTGATGAGGCTAATTGGAGTGCTGAGATTAATATCTCCAACAATGCACAGTTGTCTAGTATCGATACTGATTGGGATGGTTTAGCAGATGCTAGCGCTGTCCGTAAGTCTTATTGGGGTGACTCTGATAAACCTAATATCGTTAACGCTGGTACACGTGTGCAACTCACTTGGGTGGATAAATATTGTCCAGAGCTAGGCACGTCAAATCCAGCTATCAACCAGCGCACAGTTACTTATCTAACACGTGATAGCCGTGAAATTCCATTTAGTTGTGTTTATGTTGCTAGCTCTGATGATAATGGTGATACTTGGAGTGCGCCTGTACAACTAACTGATGGTATTCGCGACGCTAAACAAGATGCAAGTAAGACACAGTCTGACGGTCACTCAATCATTACGTGGCAAGAGGATCCTTTGGGTTTGCAACTCGGTGATGGTGATGGGCCGGGTGAAGGTGCTTCGGGTGCAAAAGTGACTCATGGTACTGAGATCTGGCATGTTACTGCTGCTCCATGGGCTCCTGGTGGCTCTCCTATATGGAGCTCAGCAACCGCACTAACCGACAATACTACAAGCAATGCTTCTGGTAGTTTTGATGAGATTAAAGATATTGATGGCGTTATTGTAGCTGATGCCGATATCGATGGTGGTAGTGCTGGTTCTTCACGCGCCAATGTAGCGTTAGTAGGGCCTACTGCTATTGTTGCTTATGAAGAAACTAAAGGTTCTAATGGCCTTATCGATGGTAAATTTATTCGCTATCATAGTTTCGCTTATGCTGCTGGCGGCACTGATAACGTAGGTTGTATTATTAGTAATCCGCCTGAAAATGCTCGCCGAGTACGTTTTGTGACTCAAGTTCCACCTGGTGGGGCGGGAAGTAATACCACAATGGGTATTTTCTGGAAGCAGGGTAACTTCACTGAGGGTGGTCCTTCAGATATCGTGTTACGCCGTGGTGTGACAGATTTTTCTGCTGCTAATATGGTTCCCGCTGTAGATGCAGCTTGTGAAGCTCCAGACTACACTGCGGCCTTAGCCCTTGATTATAATGCTTCTCCGGCGGTCAATATAAGTAGTGAAACACCAACAGCAACTGCTGCAAACTTAGCTGATACTACTGATGCAAATAATATCGAAAATGCCTTAGCACATCGTGCTTTATTACGTGGTGATGATTTGTATATAGGCTTTAACTACACACCCGATTGGGCGTTAACTACGTATACCACACTGGAAAATTACAATTTCTGGTTGCGTCATTATGATGGTGTAACTGATACTTGGACCAGTCCTCAAAACTTGTCGAATATCACTGATAAAGGTATTAATGTTCGTGAGCCACGATTGGTTGGTACCCCATCGGGTGCAGGTCAAAATGCAAGTGCTTTTGTGGTTGCTTGGGGAGCACAAACTAATGTACCTGAACATTTAGGCGGTGCTGAAGATTTAGATATCAGCTATACCCGTACTTTTGATAAAGGTGTGACTTTTGAACCAGTTGTGTCGGTAGATAACCCAAGCAGTGATGCCCGTTTCGAGTCACAGTTACGTCCTTCACAAGATGGTGAAACACTTTATGCAGCTTGGAATCAAGAGTCCGCTTTTGCTACCAATGCGATGTTTAGTATTGGTACATCAATAACCGTACCAGACCCGGCTCCAGCTCCACCAGCTCCAGCTCAATTCTCAAGTAGTAGTAGCGGTGGTGGTTGTACATACAATGCTGATGCAAAGCTTGATCCTACTTTGCCAGCATTGTTACTGCTTGCTTTAAGTTACCTAGGCTTACGCCGACGGAAACATGAGCAATAAACACTTAACGGTGTAATGGTTAAACAGAAACCCTCCCTTGTGGAGGGTTTTTTATTTTTAGGCCCTGTAAATGTTGCTATTTTGAATGTTGTAGTAGAAAACAGCTAATATAAGTTAAATTACTACTTAATATTAAATCAACATAGAATGTGTGTATTAATTTTGATGCACACCTTTTTTTATTGATATCTTTGAGATCTTTATTTGCTTAACCCACCGTCTTAATGCCGTTGCTCCAATACCTAATGATTCACAGGCTTGTGAAACACTATAGGGTTGATCAAGTACCAATTGGACTTGGGCTGCTTACCGTTTGAATTCCAGACTGAATTTTCTTCGTTTTGTTGTCATTAAACACCTCTGTTTGATGAGTTTTACCACCTAAGTTGGTGTCCGGATTTAATGAATCACTACAGATCACCTGATCATTATGAGCAACTCTGCTTCCCCCCAGATACTATTAAGTTTTGCATATTGCTTAAGAAAAAATCGATAGTCATCTTTAGATGTTACAATTCATGTCTCAGCAATCGCTATATGAACAAACAAACTGTTAAATAAAATAATTATTTAGCTCAGGACTGAATCAATGATTAAACAACTCACTTTTGCGTTCTCGTGCATAGTAGCAATATGCGCTTTAGCTCCTTTAGCCAATGCAGATAACCTCACTCTCACCGAGCAAGAGCAAAACTACCTCAAAGAACATCCTACACTCTCAATGTGTATCGATCCTGATTGGTTACCCTATGAAAAAATTAATAATAATGGCGATTACGTTGGTTTGGTTGCTGAGTATATGACTTTATTTCAATCCAAGCTTGGCATTGAGTTTGCCGTTGTAAAAACTAATACTTGGAAAGAAAGCGAGCAACTATATCAAGAGGGTAAATGTGACATTGTTTCGGCACTTAATAAGTCTGATGAAAGATCGGTTTATCTAGACTTCAGTCAACCATATATTACCTCACCAGCAGTATTGCTTTTACATCAAAGCAATTTAAAAGATAACCTACTTGAAGATCTCAACGGAAAATCTTTAGCTATAGTTGATGGTTACATTTATCAATCAGAACTACATGAAAATTATCCTAATATTAAGATCGTCATGGCTCCTAATATGGAAAATGCAATTCAACAAGTAGCATCAAAGCAGGTTGACGCGACAATAGGTCCCTTGTTTTTGAGTATGGCTCTACTACAGAAACTCAATATAGATAACGTAAAAATGGTAGGCAATACCGTATATAAAGATGAACTGAGAATCGGAATTAATAAAAAGCATCCTGTACTCCCAAAAATACTCGATAAATTGATAGCTAATTTGACACCACAAGACCATGCCAATGCCAGAAATGTATGGTTAAAGAAAGCGCGTTCTAACTCCAACTGAGATCGTACAATTTGCAAAGTTAAAGCCGATGAGATTATTGTTAAATTTAATCAAAGTAACTAGTGTGATACTCAGCATAAGCCTATGTGGTTTGATGCCATCATATGCTTTTGATTTAAGCTATAGCGAAGAGTCACCCTTAATGTTGCTTAGTGAAGCTGACTGGGAAATATTAAAGTCTTCTGCTAGAGAAACGCTGAATAACAATGAAAATAATCAGAGTACATTTTGGTCAAATAAAGAGACTGGTAACTCTGGCATTATTACGGTGCTATCATCCAACAAAGATGATACTTCTCTATGTCGATATACACAATTTATAGTCCGCGTTGGAACTAAAACTTCAGATACCAAAGTTAATCTATGTAAAACCTCATTGGATACTTGGAAAGAAATGAGTTCTAGGGACACAACTATTACAGACAATCTTAAAGCTTCGCCTGATAGTCAAAATAAATCTATAATGTTCCAAGATAACTCGTCCGCTGCCCCAACTGAGTCAATGCAAAAATCATTAAGCCAAACATCTGAGCATTGTCGACAACTGGCACGAGATATAGAAGACCTCAAAGGGAAGCCAATTCGTCGTTCTGCCGCAATTGATTTGCATAAGGCTGAGTGCTTAAGGTAACGATCAATATGCCTCCTGACAAGAAAACTGCAAATGCCAGCCCAAAATCATCAATTAGTCTGAGCAATGCCTTACACGTAGTAGCCATCTAGACTTTAAATTTAAAGATACTCAAGAAAAAAGCCAAGCGTGTCGTCGAACGAAGCTAATGAAATTAGTACTGCCTATATTTAGATCGAACTTAATTAAACAAATTCTACCAATCTGAACTGTATCTATAAGCTCGATGTCATCCGCGGTCTGACTTTAGGATACAAAAGTGGGACATCCATGTCTCCATTGTTTCTGAGGAATACGTGACGATTAATAATTCCCCAGTCGACCTGCATTCATGTCGAACAAAAATACACTTTTGGCTAATCTAGGCATGAGGTCAAGCGACCCCTTTAATTTGTTTGCAATAGTTGCTTTTTAGCTGTCTCGTACTCTTCATCGGTAATAGCACCCGCTTTTCTAGCATCATTCAAATCTATCAACTTCTGACCTACAGTTGAGTTAGAAGTCGAGGCTGGTGCTGCTACTGGTGCTGCTGCCGCTGCAGGTTCTACGGCTGCCGCCGCTGGTGCTGGCTCCTCAACTTGTTTAGGGCTGCCGCCACAAGCAGAAAGCAACAGAGCAGTGGAAACAAGCGAAATTAAGATATAAAGTTTAGTGGATTTCATGATTTTTCCTTTTATTTGTTAGGATATATTGGAGTATTCAAGATTAGCCTACCTAAATTGAAACAGTGTTACTAGTGCTAAATTAGTACATAAATGATCTAGAGTTTGTCTAGGGTTAAAGGGAGCGCTCAGCTAGCCTCCTTTAACCTTTTATTTATAAGGTTTTAATCGAAAATCAGTTTATTTACTTTCTAAAACTGCTGACAATATCTTGCTGTTTGCACCTGATGGTAATTTTACATTCACATAAGCACTCAACGTTCTGGCGACATCTACCGTTTCAATTTTATAGCATACATTTTTAGGTTTGATGCTTTCCCTTGCAAAAATAACAGGCACAAAAGTATCATAATTCCAAAGTGAACTATGTGTAGATGCTACCGTGAGTCCATCTACATCATCGGCTATTACAGTCAGGTTAGGCCTCATTCATCATGGACGCGACCTAACTCAGAATCCCTAATAACTCAGCAGCAAGTCATTGTGATGAAATACCATAGAGCAAAGCAATGGCCTAGACGGCAACAAAAGTAAATATCAAAAAATATTTTTTATGTTTAGTTAATTATTACTTAAAGAAAAGGATAACCTAAAAAGAGGTAGGTGGCACTATCGCCACCTTCAGTCAATCCATGCCCTAAATACAGAGGACCAATAGGGGTATCTGTGCCTATAAATAAACTGCCACTTGTTAACATGTTACTAGTGTCAATATCATCACGATCCTCCCATGTATTACCAAGTTGAAGGGCTGCTCCGGTATAAACAGGAAATAAGTTTCTCTTATACAATTGATACTGATATGCCATTGAGGCAAGACTATAATGCTGTCCAGAAATTTGATCCTGCCTGAGACCTGATAAGCGCATAAATCCGCCGAGTTTATAGCGCTCGTGTATTGGCGTCTCGCCACTCACTGTTGTTCCCAGTCTAATACTCGGTATGAGACTGTGATTACCCCAAGATTTTGCAGTTAAAAACTCAATATTAAGTTGGTCATATTCCTGATCCGCATTCAACTTCTCCGTAGCTGACGAATATTGAATGCTTCCTAAATAGCCAGATCTAGGAAAATTAATATTATCTAGGGTATCTAAGCGTAATTGAGTAAACCAATATCCATCATTAAAATTAAAGTCTTTAAACTCAGCTGTGCCAACCAATACTTCAGCTTCACCGGTGTATCGCTTGACTCCAAAACGGATATCGCCCCACTCTGAAAGATTCCGTCCTAATGCCGCCGTTAACCCTAAACGCTCAACTCGGTATTCAGCCTCTGTTCGTGCTAAACCTTGGTCAAATACAGGAGTATCATTCTTTTCCCATACAGCAGAAATATGCGTAAAATAACGAGCAGAGGGGCCTAAAGGCTGATAAATTTCAGAAAATATCGTTGGAGCATTTCCAAGCTGAATGGCTGTTCGCCACTCGCCATTAAGAGAATTGAATGGTAATTTAGTATAAGCAAAACCTAAATTAAACGAGGAATCGCTAGAAAAATCACTTGATAACTCCAATCCTGTCTGTAGCTTCTCAGTGCCCCACGATCTTTTTGTAGCAGTAACAATAATGCCCTTTTGTTGTTGCTCACTAATGACACGATAGCTGACAGTTTCAAACACATCAAGAGTATAAATCCGCTCTAAACCGGCCTCAATTTCTGAAACACGAAATTCAGAACCCACGTCAACGGCGAAATGTTGGCGTAACATTTCTTCACTAAGTATGGAGTTATTTTCAAAACGTATGAATCCAATGCTAAATTGTTGTGGTTGTTTAATATTTTCCTGCTGTCTATCAATATAATCGTTATAAATTTGATCACTTAGTGCTAGCGCTTGTAATTTTTCTATTTTATTCTCTGCAGCTTGTTCCCCATAAATAATGGCCTCTTTAACTTTATGAAAATCCAAAGTTTTAATATCACCTAATTCTGGTAAAATCAAAACATCATCTTGTGTCAATAAACTCAATTGTGCCACCACATTACGTCTGGTCAATAATCCGGATAGTTGCGTTAGAATAGTTAAAGCGCCATGAAGTTCATCCTTTTGCTGTAGCGGTGTACTGATATCAACGGCAATCACAATATCCGCCCCCATCGCTTTAACAACAGATATAGGTAAGTTATTTGCTGACCCACCATCAACTAATATTTGATCATTCAATTCAACAGGTGAAAAGACTGCAGGTATCGTCATGCTTGCTCTAATTGCCACCGCCAGATCCCCCTTATCTAGCACTACTTCGTAACCCGTTTCTATATCAGTTGCGACAGCTCGAAAGGGAATTGACAAGTTATTAAAGTCTGTAATTTCGGCTACAGGCAAGGTCAATGCACGAAGAATTTGATCAAAGCGTTGACCATGAACAGCGGCGCCTGGAAGTTTAATCCCTTCGTCAGTCACACCAACCGTAATGGCTGTTAGATAAGCGCTGTCATCATCTTTACGTCGTTTAGTTCTGATTGGTCGATCAGGAGTGTCATTGAAAACATTTTCCCAATCAATAGTATCAAGTTGGTGTTCAATTTCATCAACGCTCATTCCTGAAGCATAAAGCCCACCTATAACTGCCCCCATGCTAGTACCAGCAATATAATCGATAGGGATATTATTTTTTTCTAGAATTTTTAGCACGCCAACATGTGCAGCTCCTCGAGCTCCACCGCCACTTAGTGCAAGGCCAATTTTAGGTCTTTCATTAATAACGCTAACGTCCGCTGCATAACTAATGCTAATAACAACAAGATTGAATAAAACGATCAACAATAGAAATAAAATATTATAACGGCCTGCTAATTTAGCGTTAAAATAATTCATTGATGTTCCATTGTGAAAATAAGTGATCTTGTCTAGTTTACACATAAATAATTAAGAAAAATGATAATGTTTTACTATGAAGTGAGACTATAAAATCATCTTCGTTTTAATAAGGTGAATTTTAAACAAGACTTATTTTCAAAACCGGGTCATTATCAGGCAGCAAAAAATGGACGTCATATTTTGATTATAATTCACCTTGAACAATGCCTCGATACGATGAGTAGTGCAATCTATGAAACAAGTGCCGTTGTCACGTTGGATGATTCTCGATACATCGGCTGTGGTCGCTCACTTCATTAACTAAGCTGAACTCGGTTTCTTAATTCGTCATTCCGCTATGCTTTCAGCCAGAATATTATTAAATTAAAAACAGAGTTTGTCACTACACAAGCTATTAAAGGGAACTACAATAGTCGGCTTCCAATTGTTCTCTTACTAACTAGATAGCTAAAATTAAGACAAGCCAAGATGAAGAAATAGTCAAACGAATAAGTTTTTAATTTAACTCTTCATCTTTCCAGTATTTTGTTCCCTGAATAGTTGCTTGCACCGCTAAGCCATTCTCAGTCATTTGGTAAAGTTTTACACCTGGCGCAACGTCAAATGCACCACTATATTCACCACCTTTATCATCAGATTTTGCTGCCAAATCCGCTTGTGCATCTGCTTGCCAGCCTTTATTAATGAATTGGTTAAAGGCTTTCTCATTAGAAAATATAAATACACCTCGAAAGTCTTTAATACCTAAACCAACACCTAGACCAGCTGTAAACATCTTCATATAAATATCTTTACCTGATTTATTGTCATGAGCAACACCCTTACCATTGCCAGTAGACAGCAAGAAAACATTGATACCTATATTACTGAAAACGGCATAACCAGCTGCACTCTGGATCTCTTTTTTTGCATCTGGACTGTGCTTATACAGCTCATTCAATGTATTTGTTCGCATGTCATTTCGTTCTTTTCGAGTTTCTTCAGGTGTTAGTTTGTCTCCAAAAAAACCTGTCAGTAAAAAGAAAGACATAAGAGCTATGACTATTGTGGATAATTTTCTTTTTTTCATATGGCAGTATCTCGCTCGTTATAAAGTCAAAATACCCGTTAAGGTAATATTTTTTAGATCTGTGATAACTAAAACATAAAACAGTATATTATCCAAACCAAAAATATACATTAGCTGATTCAGGATTAGCTCAATTATTCAAAATAAAGTTTAAAAATCTGGCTTTAATCATCACCTCTTAATATAGGTGATCAAATTTACTGTGCCACTACAATCTTTCATTTGAAGTATTGAGTTGTTATTTTTACCTAGTCAGTAAGAGAAGCCAAACAACAGGCTGTTGCAATGTTATGTTAAGACAAGGTAATAACGCTTGAGAACATCAAAGAGATAAATACTTCCTGATGTGTATATTGATGGAGAAATCCTGTCAGAGAGCCTTATAGGGTCTTGATCAGGCATGATGGTCAGTGAATAAAATCGCAGCAAGCAACGCTATCTGATGGTGCTAAAGAATTAAAGTCTTCTAATTTACATTGATACTATTAATTTGGATATTGGTAGGTAGAAAGACACTGAGTTATATACAAAAAAGCCGTAACAAACTTAATTGCTACGGCCTCTTATTGTTCAGTTTAAAGCTTATATTTAAGCGACTGAGTTTTTAGCCTTACGACGTAAACCCATAAAACCTAATAATGCTGGAGCAAACAGAAAGGCTGCAGCAGGGATTGGAACAGCGTTAATTACTGCCATATGAGATAACGCATGATCACTACCACCAAGAAAGTCACCAGTCCAACTTGTATTCCAACTTAATGACTGTATTGCACTATCAAACAATGCAACAAACGTTAAATTACCAGCTTTCATCATAAATCCAGTGAAGGAAAGAGGCGATGCATCATAAGTGCCAGACTTGCCCCCTGCATCTAACGTCAATCCTGGGAACACATCATCTCCAGAGCTTGTAAAATTGATAACTTCATAACTTGATCCATACGTATCAAGTGCAAATTGTAGGTGTGTACCATCTATAGCTGACGGAGTTGCATTGTCAAACAAGTAAGCTTCTACTGGAGCAGGAGCATTTGTAATATACGCCGCTGCATTGTCAACCAAATACATGTCCCCACTAGGGTTTCCGGAGGGAGATGTACTTGAATAAGGCACCATGTTAACAAATGCAGCAGATGCAATTGAGGCACTAAATAACAGGCCTAAACTTAATAGCGCTGTTGATATTGTTTTTGTTAAATTATTCATAATCATAAATCCTTTAAAACTAGCTTGTACGTTAAAACCGTGATCTTGTTCACATTATACCGCTAATAAATGTTTCGTACACCCCTCTATATGGGGGGGTAAACGTTTAGGATTTTATCAACTCACTGTAATGGCAGTTAACTAGTGCTTCATAGAGTAGTTAAAATTAAGATATGGTGCGCCTGACAGGAATCGAACCTGTGACCCCCAGTTTCGGAAACTGGTACTCTATCCAACTGAGCTACAGGCGCAATCCTCTTAAACACTTGATATCTCTACGAAAGCAGAAATACCATTATACTTGTCATCTATATCAAAAACCATATGTTTCACACTCAATTGTGAAAGAATTGTGAAAGGTATCCATTAGTGAGAATCTACTTTTCACTCGGACATACTAGCCTGACATCTAGGTAGAATAACTTACTCTCAGAGCTCCTCAGATCCATTCTAAGCCACTTTAATTCTGAACTGATCTAGTGGTAGCGCAAAAGTCATTAAAGGATCGTACGGATCACTTAGGATCTTCTAACTGCATCATGGCTGAAACTACCTTATTCATTAAATAATTCTATATGAATCTCATGTGAATGGGTTGGGGGGGATGTTAGGATCACTACCTAGTCCTCAATATAGTATATATACAGAGCTATGTGACACACATACATAATTGAATTCACATCATGCATGAGACTAACTAAATATATAATGTATTCAGTTAGTTACGGTTAGTTTTGCCAGCTACTTCATTCAACATACAAAACTATAATAGAGTATAAAACATAGGATGAGTACTTATAACTAAATAATTTTAAAAGCGAATGTGGCTGTAAGGCCATGATAAGATGATTCTGATATTTTATTAGCTGTCTATTTGGTAGTGAATTACTATAAAGTACTGATATACCTACATCTATAAAGGGGTGTACATACTAGCGTCTATAGAGTGTTTATTATCCTCTCTCCTCCTCTTCTCCTAGTTAATAATACATAAAAGATCTATTTATTCTTATTACGATCAATAACGATTGGTGTGGTGTATTCTGTACTCTCTAAAAAGTCATCTAAGTATGCTTCTCTGAGTACTCTTCTCCATACCTCATGCATATGGTTGTAGGTATCTTCTCCATCCTGCTCTCTCACAGCAAATGCATCATGAACAGCTAAGAGTGGGATTTCTTCATTCACTGACCAATCCATCATTTGAAGTGCTATTTCTCCCTCAAGGTATTGAAGTCTAGTTCCAACATCATTGAAGAAGAGATCTTTAGTCCAAGGATAATGTTGTTCAAGTGATGCTAATGCAGCCCTAAAGCCATTTGCATCTAATGGAACCTTAGCTAAATGTGCATGAGCAATTAAATAACCTTTTGGCTTCTTGCTGGTGGCCCCCATACATTTAGTTACAACAGACTTGATCTGATCTCTTTCTAGTCCAGTTTCATCTCCAATAACCTTGTAAGGATCATCTGGTAGTTCTTCTCCCATTAGATATGAGCCCATACGGATGTGATTAGCTGAGAAGTCAGGTTCAGTAATTGGGCAACCATCAATTAGGCTACTGGTTCTGATGGGTACTCTACGCTGAGCAATATTCTGATAGTAGTTAGTCACACGACCACTTCGACCAATAAAGTCTTTAACAGTGAGACGGCTTGGGTTCTTCATTGCCCAGCTATGGTCACGCATATAGTCGTTATAGCGTCTTATGATGCCAATTTTATGTTGGTATGTTTCATAAGGTGGTACGTCCTCAGGTTGAAAGCGTTTAAATCTGTAAAGAGCATCATCCGTATCAGCATCAAAGTCACCATACTCTGAATATAAGCTCTCACACATATCTCTGATAAAGGCTGGGGAGGGATAATATTGTGAAGCTTTTGCTCTAGCTCCCCAATCATTACCAACTCTAAATCCTTTACGGCCTTCGGTCATTACGCCATTTTCAAGTAGAACAACAATACATCGTTGCATACGAACACGACTGAAGCCCAACCAACGTAGATATTCTCCATTGGCAAAGTTAGGTGGATTAGTAGGCAGTGATACCCATTCAAAGCGAAAGCTACAGAGAGCTAAGCTGTTAAGGATGTGATTAAGGCACTGTTTATGGGTGTCGATATCAACTTGATTAGTTGACTTTGTCACTTTAGAAGTGAGTTCATCTAAAAGTGTTTTAAACTTAGGTGAGCTTGTACCTACACTTCTTGCCGACAAGCGTAGTAATCTTGTTGAGGAATTTTTATCAGGTTCTCCATGAGCAATGATCATCTCTGCTAGTTGAGCTGCATTGTCTTTTTGAGCTTGGTTCAATCATCCACCTCTCTATGTTTAGTAAATTCACATATATATGACAAGGTTATTGCTGAAAAGTTCCAGCGAGTCTGAGTCTGAAACAATCATAGCTTTGAACATAAATACCACATAAAGATAGATAACTATGTCATCCCATTAAGAGTGGGACGTGCTATCTATTTCTGTTGATGATGACTGCATTTGCCAGTAGCTAGTTACGCTTTTGACTCAGCTTCATTCTCACCTGCTAATCACCAGTGGTTAGCTTCACTGTGTGGACATGTAAATGACAGGTACAAAAAAGCCGTAACAAACTTAATTGCTACGGCCTCTTGTTGTTCAGTTAAAGCTTGTATTTAAGCTACTGAGTTTTTAGCCTTACGACGTAAACCCATGAAACCTAATAAAGCAGGTGCAAACATAAAGGCTGCCGCTGGAAGTGGTACAGCATTAGGGGGAGGAACAGAACCTTCATCAACAGTTGAATAATAAATTGTTCCACCTGCTGTTAAAAACTCGCCAAAGCCATCCCCATAAAAGATTACTGACAAGAAGGTTGAAGTATCATCAATGGCACCAACAAAAATAGTGTCGTTAGTATACGAACCTCCAGCAGCAACAGTTGGGTTATCAGTGTATGAACTTGCGCTACCTACTAATTGAGTCGCACCACCATCGAAACCAATATATAAAGCTGAAGGAAGACAGCATGTTGCCCAGTCGCCGACCTCAAATCCTAATGCATTTATCGCAGTGTCAAATGTGAATGTAATGCCAGAGTCAGGAGCAGGGCTAGCAGGGCTTATACCAATCATTTGACCTGTAGATGTATTCGTAGATGCAGAATATACGGATGCAGAGCTCCCATCGGTAGTCGAGATGGTATAGTCTCCCATATCCCAAGAAGTGCCAGAGGATAATCCACTTAAAGTATCTGTTATTACGGTTGCACCCGTGCCTGTGACAGTATTAGTAAATGAAGTTTGTCCACCCACAATCGTATCAAAGAAAGTTACTGGAACCGCATAAGCAGAGCTGGTGAATAAGAGTGATGTAGCTATTAATAATGATTTTTTCATAATATTTTCCTTTTATTTATTAACTCCGCCACCTTTATTCGTAAGCTAGAGGCCGAAGGTTTTTTTGTAATGTGCATGTATATCATGTCGAACGGTCAATATGTGACTTACTTCACATAATAGTGAGTTTTAATGCTGAATAAAACCCCCCATGTGGGGGGGCTTAGCAGAAATTAATGGGACTAGCTAAAGATACATTTACAGGAATTGTAATTTTTTAGTTAAAGTAAAAAACTAAGCTTAGACTAAACACCGTGTGGGTTAGGGCTTGTAGAAATTACGCAATAAGTATGACGGCAGTGCTTAATGTGTACCTGCAATATTAAATAGCCCCCATACCATCTTCACAGGTCACCTGACAGAGTTGCGCCCACTTGCTTTAGTGAACCAAGACTATTTAATAGATTGAAAGCTAAAGGAGCAATTATCTCAACCGTTAAAAAGTTGGCTTATGATGATACTGGAGAGCAATATAACAACATAGCTCACTACTGCTTAGAAGGATGGGTGCAATTATGACTGATTTCAAATTAACACCTCTCAATCAACTTATTAGCAAACCATACAAATCCAACTGGCTAATTAAAGATCACATGGAGTAAAGCACTCTGAACTAGCAGGTAAAAAATTCATTAATATAGATGGTTTTAGAAAGGAACCTTATTTGTTATGAGAGCAAGGTAGAGGCGGAGCTAATAAGTAACAAGCAAACCAAAAAGCCTTTAGATAAATTATTAGAAGCTAATGAAATAGTGACGGGGGAAGACTATTATTGGTTAGCTGCTTGATTTAACGGGGTGAAGTACAGCAGCATACAAAGCAGTACAAGTGTACGCTGCTGTTTTTATTTGTTGGTGTTTATTCTAGGGAAATACTTTAATGCTTAGAAATTCACACCTAGTGTTGCTGAAATTATACTTACGCCTACATTTTTGAGCCTATATTCAAAATTATCAATATCGATGTACTGATATTTTATCCCTAAGTTGACACTCTCAGATATTTCGTACTGCCCGCCAATCAATCCAATCAGAGCCAGCTCTGTATCCTGAGCATTATCGATGTCGGCAACACCAACACCAAGACCTACATATGGTTTGAACGCCATTGGAACAGGAAAATCATAGTAGATGTTAGCTGAATATACATCTACGTCACTATCAAGGTTTATCCCAATAGATTCTAAATCTGAGGCGCTGGCTGCACCAGAAATAGGGCCAAGTTCTGTCCCACCTGTTACGTTGATTGACGCTGAGTCAAGTTCAGCTTCAAACCGGGTCCAAGCTAAACCAATACGTAATACATTGTTGTTTTCAAACTCTCTTATACCAATTTCAAGTCCATAACCAATGGTGGAGTCATATTCTAAAGAACCACTAACACTACCAGTCTCCACGGTGGTAAAAGTTTCTGTGTCTACGTCTCTTATATGTGTATAGCCAACTTGTCCTTCGATATATCCACCTGCTGCTTGTGCGACTATAGGGAGGGCAAATAAAATCGAGGCTAATAATGTTTTTTTCATGAAGAACTATTCCTTAGTTTATTTATCACAAGGTTATGCTAAAGGGGCATGATTTAATCACGGTAGCATTTTAATGGTGTGTATGTGGAGATTTACTTCTATTTTTAAGTTCTCATCTTCATTCACTCATGCCTGAGCATAGGCTTCTTTGCGGCACTGAAAATCTCGCAAATATAACTGGTCAAGGTATGGTTTGAAAGCGACACCAATAAAAAAGCCTCAGCAGAATAAACTGCTGAGGCTCTGATATAAATGGTGGCTCGACCTGGAATCGAACCAGGGACACAGGGATTTTCAATCCCTTGCTCTACCGACTGAGCTATCGAGCCATTTAAGGTCGCGTATTAAACCCTGTGGCGGCCACACTGTCAAGTTAAAAGGGAATTTATTTTGAAAGCGAGTCTTGTTCGAGAGGTGTTGGCGTGTTGTAATGGCTCGCTTGTTTTATGGTTTTATTAATTATGGATGTGTAATGACGTTACGCGGAAAATTTAGCTTGTGGTTTATTGTTCTTATCGTGGTGGCTATTTTTATTGTGCCAATAGCTATGAAATCAACCTTGCTTGATGAGTGGTTAGATCAATATTCTGAAGCGGTTGAGGCTGCCCAAGAAGATGATGAAGGCGATGACGATGATCAAGAGCTTGATTCTGTGGAAAGTATGCAGGTTAGGATTAATGATGAGATTGGTGAATATGCGGGTGTTGAGACTCTTGTTTTAACAGAGACTGACTTTTTCCCTGAATTTAAAGCGCAAGCAAAAGTGATCGATGTTAGGCCTATGCTTTCATTGCAAGCACGACATAATCAGGCGGTGGCGGCCTTTAATGTTGCCAAGGTGGCTGAGCGTTCTGCGGCACAAGAATTGACGCGGTTAAAAAGTTTAGCTAAAGGTACGGGGACTGTTGCGACGAAGAAAGTTAATTATGCGCAGGCGTCTTATAATGAAGCAAAGGCAAAATTACAGGGATTAAATTTTGAGATCCAAGCTGTGAAAGGTGAAGCATTACAGACTTGGGGGCAAGAAATCTCTAGTTGGATATTAAATTCTGAGTCGAAGTCATGGCAGCGATTATTGAACCATCAAGATAGTTTGTTGCTGGTCTCGTTACCAAGTGATTACTCGCTACCCTCTGAGGATGGATTTATTCGTCTATCACGTGATGGCGAGCGTAACAAAGCACGTAAAGCTTATTTTGTTTCTCCGGCTCTGATTACGGATCAAGCCATTCAAGGTGAAACCTATTTTTTCAAAACTGCGACAGGTAAATTACGTGTTGGCATGCGTGTAGATGCTTGGATTCCTCAGGGCGAAACAGCATTAAATGGCGTATTTATTCCTGATCAAGCAATGGTATGGAATGCAGGACAACCATGGGTTTATATTCAGTTAGAAGATGATCTTTATCAGCGACGTTCTGTATCAACAGGTTTAACTGCCGCTGCTGGCTTATTTATGGAGAAGGATATTGAGGCAGGAGAGGTGCTGGTGATTCGTGGCACACAGATGTTGTTGTCGGAAGAGTTTAGATGGCAGATTTTGGATGAGGATGATGATTAGAAACCTTGGGACGAGTCGTCTTTTTAGCCTTGTCCTGACAAAAAATACTTATCGAACCAAGGTTTCCATTAATCATTTTGTATTGAATTTATTGAATAGAGATTAACCATGCTGTCACATGTTGTTGCTTTTTCAGTTCGCTTTCGTGGTGTTGTTGTCGCTTTGGCAATACTGCTTATGGCTTATGGGATTTATAAGTTATCTAATTCTAGTTTAGATATTTTCCCTGAATTTGCCCCGAAACAAGTCATTATTCAGACCGAAGCTCAAGGCTTAACTGCCGAGCAAGTTGAGGTGTTGATTACCCAGCCATTAGAAAACGCATTAGGCGGTTTAGTCGGCACGGAATCTATTCGATCGCAATCCATTCCCAGCTTATCTGTTGTTATTTTAACTTTTTATGATAGTACTGATATTTACTTAGATCGCCAGTTAGTATCAGAAAGGCTACTAGGTTTAAGTGATGCCTTGCCAGAGAATATGGGACCACCATTGATGGTGCCATTAGAGTCTTCATCAGGCACGATTATGACGATTGGTTTGAGTTCGGATAATCATGACTTAATGGAATTGCGTGGATTGGTAGATTGGACCCTATCACCGCGATTATTAAGTGTAGAAGGTGTGGCTGATATTAATGTCTTTGGTGGTGAGGAAAAGCAGTTACAGATTCAGATTGATAGCGACAAATTAGTACGTTATGGCATCTCAATTGCTGACATAACCGAGGCGGCAAAAAGTGCTACAGGCATTATGGCAAGCGGCTTTATCGAGAACAGTAATCAACGCATGATGTTGAAGCTAACGGGTCAACCCATGTCGGCAGAAGAGCTTGCAAAAGTAGTCATTCGAAAAACAGAGAGCGGTACGCTTTTATTGGGAGATGTGACCAATGTTATTACCGCGCCAGCCCCTGCCATTGGTGGTGCAGCTATCGCTGGCAAACCAGGCGTAGTATTAATGGTGATTGGTCAATATAAGGCGAATACATTGGCTGTTACACATGGTATTGAGGCCGCTTTAGCCGAGTTCAAAAGTGGTTTTGAGGCTGATGGTATTACCTTGCATGATGATCTATTCCGTCCCGCTAACTATATCGAGTCTTCACTTAATAATATCCGCGAGCATTTAATGGTCGGTGGTGGCTTGGTGATGTTGGTATTGATATTGTTTTTGTTCAATTTGCGAACAGCATTAATTTCAATCACTGCGATCCCTTTATCTTTATTTGCCGCCTTGATTGTGTTGTTAGAAATGGGCGTCAATATCAATATTATGGTGCTGGGTGGTTTGGCGATTGCCTTGGGTGAGGTTATCGACGATGCCATTATTGATACAGAGAATATCTTCAGACGTTTAAGAGAGAACGCTGCTTTAGCAAACCCTAAATCAACAGTGGATGTTGTATTTGACGCCTCGATGGAGGTGCGTAGTTCAGTGGTTTATGCCAGCTTTATTGTTATGTTGGTATTTGTGCCGCTATTAACATTAAGCGGTGTGGCTGGGCGAATGTTTCAACCCTTAGGTGAAGCGTATATTTTGGCTATTTTTGCCTCATTAGCAGTGGCCTTAACCGTGACGCCAGCTTTATGTCATATCTTGCTGACACGATGGGGTAAATTGAGTGATAAAGAACCGCCATTAGTTCGATTATTGAATCCAATCTATGGCTGGGTATTAGGTTTAGTTAGTCGATTTCCTAAGATAACCTTTAGTGGCGTGATTGTATTTTGTTTGACTGGTTTAGCTATTTTGCCATTATTAGGGGGCAGCTTCTTACCAGAACTACGTGAAGGTCATTATATTATTCACACCGCCAGCGTGCCGGGCACCTCGATTGAAGAATCACTACGTATTGGTGGCCAAATAGAAAAACGCGTTGCTGAAATTGATGGGGTGAGATCAACCTCGCAATGGGCTGGCCGTGCGGAACGCGGAGCCGATACCTTTGGCACACATTATAGTGAATATGAAATTGATTTAGTTCCGATGGATGGGCCTCAGCAACAGGAAGTTCTTGATGAAATTCGTGAGGTATTGGAAGCCTTCCCTGGCATTAACTCTGAGGTCAATACCTTCTTGACGGAACGTATTGATGAAACCATCTCTGGTTATACTTCGCCGGTGGTGGTGAATGTTTACGGTAAAAACTTGGTTGAATTGGATCAAAAAGCACAAGAAATTGCTGCTGTGATGCGTGAGATTGATGGCGCTAGAGATGTTCAGCTTCGTGCACCACCAGGAGAACCACAGCTTGAGGTTAGATTATTATTAGATGAATTGGCTTATTGGGGCTTAAAACCTGCTGATGTTATGCGTACAGTGCAGACAGGGTTTGAAGGGGCTGTCGTCGGTCAGGTTCAAGAAGGAAATCAAGTCTTTGATGTGGTGGTAGTTTTGCCTGCAGAGCAACGTCAGCAGCCTGCTGATGTACTTCAATTACCGATTCAAACACCATCAGGTGTGATGTTACGTTTGCAAGATGTTGCCGAGATTCAGCAAGTCTCAGGTCGTTATATGATCCTTCATTCAGGAGCCCAACGTTTGCAAACGGTCACGTGCAATGTTGCCGACCGTGATTTAGTGTCCTTTTTTGCTGAATTAAAACAACGTGTATATGATGAAGTTAGTTTTTCTGCTGATATCTATCCGGAGTTTACCGGTGCGGCGGTTGCCCAAGCACAATCACGTGAAGATTTAATGGTGCATTCAACTTTGGCCGGTGTTGCGGTTTTATTGCTACTTTATATTGCATTGCAAAGCCTACGTAATATGTCATTGGTATTAATTAATTTACCCTTCTCGCTGGTGGGTGGTGTGATTGCGGTATTATTTACCAATGGTGTATTGTCGATTGGCTCTTTGGTTGGCTTTGTGACCCTGTTTGGTATTACCTTACGGAACTCAATTATGCTGGTGTCACATTTCCATTATTTGGTGGTGGAAGAGGGCTTGCCATGGGATGCGGCAACAGCGATCCGAGGTGCTCAGGAACGATTACCTTCTATTTTGATCACGGCATTAGTAACTGCACTAGCGATGTTGCCAATTGCGATGAACTCGGATAGCCCAGGACGTGAAGTGATGGGGCCGATGGCAAGTATCATCATTGGTGGCTTGATATCTTCTACAGTACTTAATTTATTAGTATTGCCAAGTATTATGCTGCGTTATGGACGGTTTGAGAAATAATTAAGAATTCACCACAGAGACACAGAGATTTTTATAAAAGTATTCCTCTGTGCTCTCTATGGTTAACATTAATCCATGCTCATTTTTTGGCAGGTGAATTCACCTGGTAAGTTTGAAAAGTAGCTTTTAATCTTTATTGGCAACGATAAAGGCTGCGGCAATAATTAGCCCGACAATAACTAAAAATAGAAGATCTAACACTGCCTTTAGTCCGATATGGCGAAGGTTTCTGTACCTTGATTTCTCTTTTCAGAGAAGAATTGGTAGATCTGTTTGAGTTCACCAGGAGCGAACTTAATGATGATAAGTTGCTGCCCTGGATGTATTAAGTCAATATCAAAATCAATACTGCGAGTCTTTAAGTTGTAGCTATAACTACTATCGACTTTATTAGCGAGAATTTTTCCTAAAAAAGAACTTAAACCTGAAGGTAGTTGCTCATCTGCATCGGATGGAATAACGGCTTGAATGAGATCTTTGTTTCGGCTGATGCCTTCTAAGCGTAGACCTTGTCTGAATTCATCAATAAGCCCAGCTTGAATGATTCCCCATAGACCTTGAACATCTTGCTCTGTGACACGGTGTATATAAAATAAGGAATCATCCATTGGCGTGTTTTGAGGTAGCATTTCACTGATTGATAGCTCTTGAACACTATGATGGATAGTGGCGATAAGAGATTGAGATGGTGATATTTCGATATCAGCGAGATCAGCAAAGCGTGTTTTTACACTGTGTTGGTTTTTTAAGAGCAGTGTTATCAATGAGTTTCTATCAAGATCCTCTCGACTTAGTAACTCTGTCAATGGTGCCGTTATCGTTTCACCATCAATCGTTATGATGGTAATAGTTTCAGTATGATCTTCAATATTTTTACTCAGCTCTGCAAGAGTGGTCTGAGAGCGATCCTCGCTAGTGAAATGCAGAATAATAGGCGTGTCAGCAGTTAAATTCTGATCATTCATTAGCTCTTGAAGGCTTGTCATTCGTTGCTCTAAATCAGGTACAGAGATAATGCTATTAGAGCGGACAAATTGGTTATTATTCTCACCCACAACGACAGGTGTGTTTGTTTTTGGACTCAAATTTTCAACAAATAATTCTGCTTCTTGTTCTATTATTTTCTCACCATCTGGGGCCTTGGAATCATTAACTATAACGGTTAGCGGAGGGTCAATAATATCGATTGGAGGGATAATCGTGTGTTCTGTTCGAGAGGGGGTGAGATCCGAATAAAGTAAATAACCAAAAAATATGACAACAAGTAAGGCAAGAAAAGCGGGAACTAGGGAAGGTTTAGCCGGTGCTGCTGTTGCCATAATGATTATCCAATAAGTTGGTTGTTAGCCTCAGAATAAGCTAACTAGTGTTTGTTGATCAAGTGGTTTGCACCAGTTTGCATTGGCGGGGAGATCATTTAGTTGATTAATAATCTGTTGAGCTTGCTCCAGATGACTAATTAATATCAGAGGTAGATGTTGTTGCAAAATAGGTTTAAGTTGCTTGATACTGCGCTTGTCTTGAGCCAGTGAGCTGAGAATGGCGTGAATAAGCTGTTTAATATCTGCTTGGGCTAACAAGCTTGGAATACTTCTAATCATTAAGCTATCAAGCTGAGATACTAACTGAATTCCTAGTGCATTTAAATTGTCACTATTTTGTTCTGCAGCAGTGATCAATGATGGTTCAACGCTGATCTTTATTGGCACAAGAATTGGACGAGAACGAAGCGTATGAGTATTTATAGCTTCTTCTAACTGCTGCCCTCTGAGCTGCTGTTCGGCTTGTTGCAGATCCAATAAGAGTGGTCGATCAGCAGTTTGTGTAATGGCGTAACGCTGATGCAGTAAGGCAATGACTTTACCAAAATCAACGCTAGCGCCAGTGCCTTTTGAACTGATACTGGAGTCGTCAGTGGCTTTTACAGGAGCTTGGTAGTCTGTTGATATCTCTGCAATATGCGCTTGGTCATCAATATCAATATTACTTTGGGCTATTTGTTGTTGGCCATCATCATTTTGAGATAAAGCTTCTTGCAGGGCTGTTGTGATTAGGCCATGAATTAAGCGAGCATCACGAAAACGAACTTCATGTTTAGTTGGGTGAACATTGATATCAACACGATCTAGTGGAATGGTTAAATACAAGACATAAGCGGCTTGTCGACCAGCGGGAATTTGGTTGCCATAAGCTTGCCGAATAGCATGATTAATCACCCGATCACGGATCACTCGACCATTGATAAAGAAATATTGTATATCCGTTTGTGATCGATGGGCATCAGCCTTCGCCAGCCAACCGTGTAGGCTTATCTCATTGTAATCTTGCTGGAGATAAAGGCTGTTATTAATAAATGTTTTACCGCATATTTTAGCGATTCTCTGTTGCTGTTGCTCTGGCGAGTTAGCAATAGGTAACTTAAGCTGGCTACTTGCCGATAGTTTGCAGTGGAAGCCAACATTAAACTGACTCAAAGCAAGACGGTGCAACGTTGTTAAAATATGATGCTGCTCTGTTTTGTTACTTTTCAGAAAATGACGTCTAGCCGGTAGGTTGAAAAACAAGTCACGAATTTCAAGCGTGGTACCGAGTGGGTGTGCCGCGGGAATTGCTTCGGTACTGTCACCAATAATTTGCCATGCACAATCACTATCAGCCTGGCGAGAAGTGATTGTTAGGCGAGATATAGAGGTAATACTTGGCAAGGCTTCACCACGGAAGCCTAGGCTAGAGATATGACTTAATTGCTCGCTGGAATGTAGCTTACTTGTGGCATGACGACTGAGGGCAAGCATGAGGTCATCAGCGTGGATACCCTGGCCATTATCACGGACACGAATTAGCTGATTGCCTGCGCCTTCAATATCGATATCTATTTGTGTTGCACCCGCATCAATACTGTTTTCTACCAACTCTTTGACGACGGATGCAGGTCGTTCGATTACCTCACCTGCAGCGATTTGGTTTGCTAGGTGTAATGGAAGGGCATGAATACGATGATTGGCTGTCATAGGGATTATTTTAGTCGTGGGCAAAGATTAAGGTATAAGTAAAATATCGCCAATTTTTATTGCAGAACTTCTTAGATTGTTCTTATTTTTTAATTGATTCATGCTGACTTGGTAGCGTCGAGCAATAATGCTTAAGGATTCACCACGACTAACCGTATGTTGCTGTATTGACTCAAGGTTTGATAGGGGATTGCGTTGAAAATAATTTCTAATGCCAGACATCATTGCTCGAGCCAATTTGTTTTGGTGGCTCGCACTTTTGAGTTTACGTTCTTCTGCTGGATTAGAAATAAAAGCTGTTTCAACTAAAACTGATGGAATATCTGGTGATTTCAATACAACAAAAGAGGCCGATTCAACATATTTCTTATGGACATTACCAACGCGTTTCAAACCAGATAATACGGTATTGGCGACTTCTAAACTTGCCTCTAGGCTCGCAGTTTGCGATAAATCGAGTAATACTGAAGCAAGTAGTGCATCTTTATCTTCTAAGCTAATGCCACCTGCTAAATCGGCCGCATTTTCTTTATCAGCCAATAATTGAGCCGCCTCACTACTGGCGCCTCGTTCAGATAATACAAATACGGATGCACCTCGGGCTTTAGTGTTCTTAAACGCATCAGCATGGATTGATATAAACATATCGGCATTATTGTTTCGGGCTCTTTTTATACGCTGGCGGAGGGTAATAAATATATCTCTATCACGAGTTAAATAAGCGCGCATGCCCGGTTCTTTATTAACTAGTTTTGCCAAACGTTTGGCGATGGCCAGTACAACTGTTTTTTCTTTAGTGCCATGTTTACCTAATGCACCAGAGTCTTGCCCGCCATGTCCTGCATCAATGGCAATAATAATCTTACGTTTAGCCATAGACGGAATTGTCTTGGTCGCAATAGGTATAAGAGCCGGTTGTGCGACAACTATTTTTTCAGGTTTCTCTGTTATTTGAGCTACTGGCTCAGGTATCACGGTGGTTACTGCTGGTTTAGATGCACTGCTTAGACTTTTAAGATCAATCACTAAACGATGGGGGAACCCCTGATTTGGTTGTAGGGTTTGGCTTTCATATTTTAGTGTTTGTTTGAGATCGAGGACAACCCGAAGTGTATTTTTATCCCAAACAGCATGACGGATAGTGCGAATAGGTGAGTTGCTTAAGTCGGGGATTTTCAGCTGGTGAGGTTGAGAGGTATGAAGAAGATCAATAACGATTCTCTCAGGGTTACTCAGTGTAAAAGTGTTGTATTTTATGCTGCTATTAAGGTCAAAAACGAGGCGTGTATTGTCTTTAGATTGCGATAGTCGCAGTCCTTCAATTGTCGCTGACCATGTTGTCAGTGAGACAGTGAGTAATAATAGGCTCAGAAAAAGTCGGAGCATGTTTTTTTCCTATCAAAATGCAGGGGGTAGTGTGTTATTCCCACGTATAAAAATCAAGTCTAAGTTCATAATTATGAACTATTGCTGAAGTGCATCGCATACTATTCTGCCTTGAGGAGAGACAGCTGTCAGTTCGGTGTCACGGGAATGATTGTTATAGCTGAGGGTAATAATGAGATCGGGATCAGGTAGAAAGCTTCCTCCTTGACTTGCCCACTCAATGATACAAAGTGAGTTATGGCTTAGATAGTCATCTAAACCAAGGTAATCTAGTTCTTCAGGATCTATCAATCGATACAAGTCAAAATGAAAAATAGGTCGGTCAGAGAGTAAATATTGTTCTACAAGCGTGTAGGTTGGGCTTTTAACATTACCCGTATGGCCAAGAGCCCGAAGTAGGCCCCGAGTAAATGTCGTTTTCCCTGCACCAAGATCACCTTCAAGATGAATGGTAAATTGCTGAGGAGGACAAAGCTGGGCGATGTGAGCGCCCAGCTTTAATGTATCGGACTCATTTTCCAAAAATAACTGCATAATGGAAGTTGTTTAGTTATTAATAGATAAGGTTAGCTAAATGTCTAAGGTGAGGAATAAGATCCATTGCTAACATACCACGCTCTCCATCTTGTTCAGCAGCTTTATCTGCTGCCATACCGTGTAATGTGACACCGACACATGCTGCATCCATTAGAGGAAAGCCTTGGGCTAATAAACCACCGATAACGCCAGCAAGGACATCACCCATACCACCACTGCCCATTCCTGGGTTACCCCATGTTGATAGGCGAGTAGGTTCCGAACCATTATAAATGAGTGTGCCTGACCCTTTTAATACGGCAACACCACCATAACGATTTTGAAGTTCTCGAACCGCTTTGAAGCGATCTGCTTGGATTTCTGCCGAACTACAGTTTAATAATCGAGCTGCTTCGCCTGGATGTGGTGTTAATACCCAATTATCGTATTTTTGAGGATTTTTACTCAACATATTGAGAGCATCCGCATCAACTACCATCGGTAAGTTACTTTTAATGGCTTTTTGGAATAGTTCTTCACCCCAAGTGCATTGACCTAAACCTGGACCTACAGTTAATGAATTAGCACGTTCAATTAAAGGAGTAACATCATTAGTGTCTTCAACGCCATAACACATCAATTCAGGGCGGGCTTGGTTCAATATTGGGCTATGCACTTCTCGGGTTGCGATGCTAACTAAACCCGAACCAACGCGAGCGCCAGCTTCGGCAGCAACACGTGCAGCACCCGGCATACCGTGGTCACCACCAATAATAAGTAGGTGACCGTAGAGGCCTTTATGGCCCGTACGCTCTCTGGGGGCTAATCGTGCTCCATCATTTTCTAAACTTACTCGACGAGCAATAGGGGGGAATTGTTTATAAAGTGCTGATGGAACATCTAATGAATCAAAACAAACCGAGCCACTGTAGTTTGGTCCTTCACCAATAAATAAACCTTTATTTAGACCTATGAAGCTCAGGCAGGTTGTTGCTTTTACCGCAATATCCATTGCGCTACCTGTATCGGCATGAAGCCCTGACGGCACATCTAATGACAAAACAGGCGCACGCTTATTTTTATTAATTGCTTCAATGGCTGCTTTATAGTCACCATCTATAGGGCGGTTTAAGCCCGTGCCTAACAAAGCATCAATGATGACATCAGTAGAAGGAAGTGTGCCTTCAAATTTCTGGATTTGAGTACCTGTTGCTAATAATGCCTCACGAGCAGCTGCAGTCTCAGTGCTCATTTCATCATCGCCTACTTGAAATACAACGACACGATAGTTTGACTCTGTTGCTTGACGAGCGAGTTCAAAACCATCGCCCCCATTATTGCCAGTACCGCTAACAATAAGTAATCGTTCTGCTTGAGGCCAATTATTTTTTATTGATGATAATGCAGCAGAACCCGCTCTAGCCATTAATTTGGCAGTTGAGACATTATGTTGTTCAGTAACAAGACTATCTAGTTCACGAGTTTGTTTTGCAGTATAGAGATCATGGGGCAAATTAAGCATATTTATTCCAACGTAAATACAGATGTGTCGCCTATAATAGCCTGCATGACAGAAATAAATACAGCTTTGGCGATGAATAAATTGCAAACTAAACTGCAAGAATTAGCAGAATCATTGGGTTTTCAACAACTTGGTGTGAGTGATATTGATTTGTCTAAATCAGAATCACGTCTTGTATCATGGTTGGATGCTGGTTTTCACGGTGAAATGGGTTATATGGCTCGGCATGGTACTAAACGAAGTCGTCCTGATGAGTTAGAACCTAAAACAATCCGAGTTATAACGCTACGAATGGATTATTTGCCTAAAAGTGCGGCAGAATCTTGGTCTGTTATAAACAATGACCAATTAGGTTTTATTTCTCGTTATGCCTTGGGGCGAGACTACCATAAGTTAATGCGAAAGCGCTTAGTTGCTCTAGGTAAAGAAATTGAGCAAGAAATCGGTGAAATGGGCTTTCGCGTATTTTGTGATAGTGCACCAGTGATGGAAAAAGCACTGGCTGAAAAATCTGGCTTAGGTTGGGTTGGCAAACACAGTAATGTTTTAAATCGTGAGCATGGTTCTTATTTCTTCTTAGGTGAGATTTATACAGACTTACCCTTGCCGGTGACAGAGCCAACGTCAGACCATTGTGGCTCATGTACGGCATGTATTGACGTGTGCCCTACACAAGCGATTGTTGAACCTTATAAGGTGGATGCGAGGCGATGCATTTCATATTTAACCATTGAGTTAAAAGGTGCTATTCCAGTTGAGTTTCGCTCCATGATGGGCAATCGTATTTACGGCTGTGATGATTGCCAGCTAATTTGCCCATGGAATAAGTTTGCTCAAGCGACAGTCGAGTCTGATTATTTACCTCGACATGGTTTAGATGCTCCTGAATTATTAGATTTATTTGCTTGGACTGAGCAAGACTTTTTATCAAAGTTAGAAGGCAGTCCAATCAGACGTATAGGTCATGAAAGTTGGTTGCGAAATATTGCCGTGGCCTTAGGCAATGCAAAATCAAGCCCTGAAATTGTTATAGCACTTAGAGAGCGGTTAAATGACACATCTGACTTGGTGAAGGAGCATGTAAAATGGGCTCTAGAGCAACATCAACAATAAGGTGAAAAGATGGCTAAGGATATAAGTGCATTAATTGATGCACGATTATCACGACGACAAGTAATGCAATATGGGGTGGGCGCGATCCTTTCCGCTGCTTGTCCTAAATCGTTCGCAGAAACGAAAGTGAGCCAACAAGTTAGCCAAGGAATACGATCATTATTAGGATTTAAATCTATTCCCATTGCACAGTTGATTGATGAAGTCGTTGTACCGGAAGGCTATCATGCCGAGGTGTTTTATCGCTGGGGTGATCCTATTTCAGATGGACCTGATTTTAAGATGGATGGATCCAATACTGCACAAGAACAAGCTCAGCAAGCAGGCATGCATCATGATGCATTGCAGTTTTATCCACTCCCTCAGGGAGGGTGCCATGCTGAACATGGCTTATTGGTAATGAATCATGAATATATTGATGCACAGATATTACATCCTGATGGTGGTGTGTTTGATGCACCAGATAATTACACCTTAGAAAAGACCCTAAAAGAACAAAATGCACATGGCGTATCCGTTATTGAGGTGCGTCATGAGAGTGATGGCTGGAAGATCGTTCGTCCGTCACATTATGCTCGACGACTAACAGCAACCACGCCAATGTCGGTTTCCGGGCCGGTGGCAGGGTCAAAATATATTCAAACTAAAGCTGATCCTGAAGGCAAAGAAATTTTAGGTACATTTAATAATTGTTCAAATGGTATGACGCCATGGGGAACGTATTTAACATGTGAAGAAAACTTCAATGATTATTTTGATCTGCCGACAAAAAAAGACTTAAGTGACAGACAGAAGAAAGCTTTTAAACGTTATGACATTAAGCATAGTTATTACGGCTGGCATAATAATGATGAGCGTTTTGATGCAAGCTTGCATCCCAATGAACCAAATCGTTTTGGCTGGATTGTAGAGTTTAATCCTTATGACCCGCAAAGTAAGCCTATAAAACGAACAGCATTGGGTAGGTTTTCACATGAAAATGTGGCACATAATATTGGCGACGATGGCCGTATTGCTTTTTATTCTGGTGATGATGCAAAATTTGAATATGTCTATAAATTTATTACTACACATGCTTGGGATGGGACACAAGGATCGCATAATGGTCAGCTATTAGATGATGGCGTATTGCATGTCGCTAGATTTGATGAAGATGGTTCTGGACAGTGGTTGCCATTAGTCTTTGGTCAAGCTGGTTTGACACAAGAAAGTGGTTTCGAGAATCAAGCGGATGTATTAGTCCATGCTCGAAAAGCGGCAGATATGCTTGGTGCTACGCCAATGGATAGACCAGAGTGGATTACGACAGATCCTGATACTTATGATGTTTATATTTCGATGACAAATAATAGTAATCGAGGTAAAAAGAACCATGCTGATAGCGATGCAGCTAACCCGCGAGATAACAATAAATTTGGACATCTTGTGAAGCTGGTTGAAGATGATGCAAGCAGCACATCATTTAACTGGGATGTATTTGTGCTCGCCGGTGATGAAGATAACCAGGGGACAATTAACGGAGATCTTTATGCGAATCCTGATGGTTTAATGATTGATTACCGTGGTGTGATGTGGCTTCAAACGGATATGAGTAGTAGTCATTTAAACACCGGTGAATATGCCCAATTTGGTAATAATCAAATGTTAGCAGTGGATCCTTATAGTGGTGAAACACGGCGGTTTTTAACCGGCCCTATTGGTTGTGAAGTGACGGGAGTGACTATGACGCCAGATCTTAAAACGATGTGGGTCAATATTCAGCATCCTGGCGAGGTTCCTGAGACTCTCAAACAAGCAGGGGTTAAGAAGTCACCAGCAAAACCTAATGCGGCGAGTAACTGGCCTGATAAGCACGCCAATGGTCGGCCTCGTTCTGCCACTGTTTTAATTACTAAAAATGATGGTGGTATTATTGGGACTTAGTTAATAGTGATTTTTTGAGTATTTTTATCAGCATACATATTGAAATCTGATACCGACATTAAGGTATCAATACTTTCACCATCATCAGGATAAACGGCGATACCTACACTCACGCCAGTAACCATCAATGCTGACTCGTTTGGACAGTGACTCCTTAATTTTAATCACTACTTCGTTGTTGACTAGATTCCCTTCCACTCTGTCATGTAACTTTTCTGATTGCTTCAGTTGCCCTGAATAAAGTTCAAACTGCTTTTTCTGAATGTCGAGTGATTCTGATTGTGACTTCAACTGCTGCAATTAATTATCGCGGGTTTCGTGTAGTAATTGTATTTGTTTATCATCATATTCCATTATGACGGCCTTATTAATTTAAGGTAATTTAATAAATAACTCACGGTAATGTTGTAACTCGCGAATGGAGTCTTTCACATCATCCATAGCTAGATGAGATGATTTCTTTTTAAAACTCTTTTCGACTTTAGGTGCCCAACGACGAGCGAGCTCTTTAAGTGAGCTTACATCAAGGTTACGGTAATGGAAGTAAGCTTCTAGCTCGGGCATGATACGGGCCATAAATCGACGATCCTGGCAAATACTGTTGCCGCACATAGGCGATACACCGGCAGGTACATGTTCTTTTAGAAAGTCTAATGTTTGTTGTTCCGCTTCCGCTTCAGTGACACGTGTTGCTTTTATGCGATCGACTAATCCAGAACCACCATGCTGACGGGTATTCCATTCATCCATGGCATCAAGAATTTCATCTGACTGATGAATGGCAATCATAGGACCTTCTGCAATAACATTTAAATCACCATCGGTTACAATAGTGGCAATCTCAATAATATAGTCGTTATTGGTATCTAGACCAGTCATCTCTAGGTCGATCCAAATCAGGTTTTTTTTACTCTTAGCCATAATAGATATCTTTAATTTGTATTATTTAAAATGAACTTCTTGCCTCTGATTGTATCAAAGGCTAGCTTAATATATCCATGCAATTTAAAGTATCATGGTTATAAGCGTATTTAAATAATTTAGCCGGACAACAATATGAATGAATTTACATGGATATTTCTAGCTGCTCTCTCATTGATGACGGGCATTGAACTTTGGTTATCATTAAGGCAAAGTCGCTATGTACATGCACATAGGAATGATGTGCCCGAAGCATTTAAAGAGCAAGTTGAATTGGCAGCACATCAAAAAGCGGCTAAATATACAGTGGCTAAGGGGAAATTTAACCGAGTAGAAAATATTTTTGCTGCGGTAATATTGCTCGCATGGACCTTAGGAGGCGGCCTTGCATTATTATCAGATGCTTGGAGTGCATTGGCTTGGTCAGAAATGACAACAGGTATCGTGTTCATGCTAAGTTTTTTTGTCATTGGTACACTTATCGACTTGCCATTTTCTTGGTACAAAACATTTGTTTTAGAAGACCGTTTTGGCTTTAACAATAATACGCCAGCTTTATTTTTAGCTGATATAGCCAAACAGACAGTATTAATGTTGTTAATTGGAGCACCTTTAATATGGGGCGCACTAACCTTAATGGAAACAACAGGTGAATATTGGTGGTTGTATTTGTGGGCAGCATGGATGGTTTTTGCTTTAGTGATGATGTGGGCATACCCTGCGTTTATTGCGCCCTTATTTAACAAGTTCACACCATTAGAAGATGAGCAATTAAAAGCACGTGTTGAAGGTTTATTAGCCAGATGTGGTTTTAAGAGTCAAGGCATTTATGTCATGGATGGTTCACGCCGAAGCGGTCATGGTAACGCTTACTTTACGGGGCTTGGTAACAATAAACGTATCGTATTTTTTGATACTTTATTGAATACTTTGGATGAAGATCAAATTGAAGCTGTATTAGCACACGAGTTAGGCCATTTCCGACGTAAGCATGTTGTTAAAAACATGGTGGTAATGTCGTTACTCAGTTTGATTGGCCTAGGAGCATTAGGCTGGGCCTCGGCAGAGACATGGTTTTATACTGGTTTAGGGCTAAGCTCTCAAGGAAGTGCAATGGCTTTAGTACTCTTTATGTTGGTCATTCCGGTCTTTAGTTTTTTCTTACACCCTATGATGACCGCGCTTTCACGTAAGTATGAATATGAAGCAGATGCCTATGCAGCATCGGTTTCAAGTAGTGATCATTTGATTCAGGCCTTAGTGGCTTTATATCAAGAAAATGCAAGTACGTTAACGCCTGACCCATTAGTCTCAGCTATTTATGATTCACATCCACCGGCTACTTTGCGGGTTGCTAATCTACAAGCCAATAATGGTTAAAATGTAGAACCTGCTTGTGATTTAACTTATTTCACCACAGAGTTCACGGAGTTTGTATAGCTTTTCTCTGTGTCCTTCGTGTCTCTGTGGTGAATTCTATATTACTCAACAGCTTGCCTTATGGTTCGACAGGCTCACCATGAACGGAGAAATGAAATTCATCGTGAGCGGATAAGTAGAACCTGCTTGTGATTCCACTTTGGTATATAACGTTTTATTGAATACTTATTTGATTGCGACCATTTTCTTTCGATTGGTATAAGGCTTTATCTGCACGATCAATAATACCTGCGGGTAAATCATGTTTGTTTTTCATGCTAATGCCGACTGATACGGTAACTTGGTCGATAACTTCATCATGACCTCTTCTCTTAATGCGGCTATTTGCTAGGTGAACTCTAATAGTATCAGCAATTTTGACTGCTTTTTGTTCTGATGTGTTTGTGATTAATAAGGCCATTTCTTCGCCACCATAGCGGGCTGACATGCAATGTTCCCCAGAGTATTTTTTTAATAACTCGGCAAAAAATTGAATGACTTTATCTCCTACAAGATGACCATAGCTGTCATTTATATTTTTAAAATGATCGAGGTCAAACAAAAGAAGAGCGGTATCAGTATTTGTATTTTGGCAGACTTCATTTAGCTCATGATTGAATGCGCCGCGGTTTAATAAACCTGTTAATGCGTCTGTTCGTGCAGATTCTTTAACCGCTTCAAGCTCTTGTTTGAGCTGGGTTATTTCTTGTGATGATTGTTCTAAACTTTGTTTTAAGTCATTACTCGTTTCAGACATTGTTTGTGTATCAGCAAGAATATTACCGATTAATATTTTTAGACCATCGATATCCTTACAATCTTCTAATGCCATTTGAGAATCATTAAAACCAGATAGACATTGATTAGTTGTTGATTCAACATTATTGATATTACTTAAAGTGTTATCTACAACAATCTTGATACCATTATTAGTGTTCTCCAGTCTATCAGGCATGTCCATCAACACATATTTTTCGTAGAGATGCTGTGCTATTTCAGCGCTGATAACATCGGTGTTGATTAAAATGGTATCAATAGCATCTGATAGCGCTATATTCTCTCCTGAGACATATTCATACCAAAGGGCATAATTAACGGGGTTGACGGCAGCCTTGTGTTTGTTAATTAAAGGCAATGCCAGCCGGAGGTTTTCAGCAGCCTGTGGGACTTCTTCATTGTAAAATGGAGGATAGGAAGATTGTCTGGTCACTGTAAACGTCCTTGGAATCTAAAATAAACAGGTATTGTATATGACAATTGAATGCCTCAAAAGTTACGCTCACTTATAAGTGATGTAAATGGGTTTCCGTGAATTTTGTGATGAAGTTCAGAAAACCCCTTTTGCTAGGAAATGAAGAACATGGTCAATAACTACTTTGCTATTCATCATGAAAGTATGTGTAACAGGTAATTCAATATGATCTGACATTCCTTCTATCTTGCTACTTTCAACAGAGACTTTACCATCATTTGGTTTTGCTAGTATAGAGGAAAGAATAGGGTTGAAACTACGTGTTCCAGCAATAATACCTAATTCAAAGTCTACGGCCCCTAGACTATTGGGAACACTTTTCTGCGCTGTACCAAGCTGCATCCCAGCGGGACCATTGATTAATTTAAACCCTGGCATACTGCCTAATTTGTCGACAATCTGTGAACCTTTATTAGGTGGGCCAAGCATAACAACACGGCCCATATTTTCAATCTTGTTTTTACTTAAATATTGCCTGACTAAAATACCCCCCATTGAATGTGTAACAAAATGGATCTTTGCGTCTTTAGGGCAGGTATCAATAGCTTTTACGATGGCATCATTAGCTAACTTCTCAATAGGGTGTTTCGTGGAGGGGTAAGCTATATTAATAGTGTTGTAGCCTGCCTCATTGAGTGCCAGTGATAAGGTTTCCATTGAACGGTCACTTCTTGCTAAACCATGCAATAAAATGACACATCCATTTGAGTGAGCTTGAGCTGAGCTTAGTATTGTCATGAATAAAAATATTTTAGTAAGTTCATTTGGATTGCTTCATTTTATGTTGTGCTATTAATTGCAGCCTGCATGTAACAGAATAAGATTTAGATGTGTGAACCATGATAGTTACTTTTTAGATCTTATTTGTGGCTTCTAAAGCAATTTTCTTTGCCGCATTAAAGTCACTCTTACCGCTGCCTAATTTAGGGATTTCATTCACCTGAATTAATCGTGCCGGAACCATTAGGCTGATGAGACCAGAGTCTGAGATGTTCTGTTTAAGAGCGGCCTCTTCAATATGACCGGCATAAAGTAACACTACTTTTTCACCTTTTTTGTCATCGGGTACGGTTGTGGTTAATATTTCAATATCTTCTGGGAGAGTTGGATTAATAACTGCTTCGATGGCGCCCAAACTAATCATTTCACCACCAATCTTGGCAAAGCGAGAGTAGCGATCAACAATAACTAAGAAACCGTCTTTATCTATATGACCTTTATCTCCCGATTTATACCAACGTTGGCTATCTAGCTCGATAATGACTTCAGCTGTTTTATCTGGATCATTTAAGTAACCCTGCATCACTTGGGTGCCGCCAATCAGAATTAAACCATCTTCTCCAGTCGCTAAACTTTCCATGCTGACAGGGTCAACGATGCGAACACTACTGCCTGGTAACGGTAAGCCAACGGTGCCTTTTTTGTCACCGGTTTGCACACGCCAGTCAGCGGCAAGACGATCAGGAATGTTTACAGTTGCCACTGGCGTTGTTTCTGTCGTGCCATAACCTTCATAAATTGTTTTGCCAAACTTGAGGCTGAAACTATCTTGTATTTCTGGGGTGAGGCGTTCAGCACCAGCTACGATAATACGTAATGAATCTAGCATTAAGGGATGAATACGGCGGTTTTTGTTAAATAAACGCAAGAATGTCGAGGTGGCACAGAAAATAGTCGCCTGATGTTGGCTTATACCTTTAGCGATATTCAGTACATCGGTTGGATCTGGATGACATATTGCTGGTACCCCTTCAACCATTGGCAATAAGCCGGTGACGGTTAAACCAAAGGCATGAAATAACGGTAGGCTAGCAACCATGACGTCATCATTACGAGTATCTAATACATCGGACACTTGTTTGATATTACCCATAATATTCTGATGGCTCAGTACGACACCTTTAGGCTCTCCTTCACTGCCACTAGAGAATAAAATAGCAGCGGGTGAGTGAATGCTCACTGATTCGCCGAATATATTAATAAGCCATGAGCTGGGTAAGAAATATGTTGATAGCAGTGTTATAGCTTGTTCAGGCTTAGTGATTTTTTGGTGAATATCTTCTAGATAAATAGGTCTTGCTAGAGCAAAAAGATCATCAAGTTCAACACCTTTCTGGGCCAGTTTTTTAATAAATTTACGTGAGGTGTAAATCGTTTTTATTTCAGCCTTAGTAATGGCTGATAACAATGAAGCAATATTACTGGTGAAATTTAGATTAATGACTGTTTTACCACTAATAAATGCCCCCATATTGGCCAGTAAACCAGCACTACTCGTGGGTAGTAATAAACCAATATTCTGTTCTGGACTTTGTTGTTTGAACCGGCGAGAGAATAGCAGAGCTGCTGTCAGAGCTTTACGGCGAGACAAGGTACTATTTGTTTGAATATCTGTTAAACAGTCTGCTTGTCCATTTTGTTTAACACGATCAATCCAAGCATGAGCAATAGGAGCTAAAGTGTTGGTGTAACTTTGCCAAGTATCTATAGATAAATCAAAAACGGCACTTTTTACCGACGATGCTGAGGAGTTAACGTGAAGAGGGCGACCAAAGGCAACAATGATGTCTCTACGAAGACTATTTGTTTGGCGCAGTGATTGTAAATTATCACTTGAACGAGAAAATCGACTGCCCCATAAACCGTGAAGGTAAAAAGGTAAAATAATGCCATCAACATCTTCGATACAACGTTCAAAACCCGTTTTGAATTCACCCAATTGACCATTTCTACTGATAGCGCCTTCTGGAAACAGACAAATAACATCACCTTGTTTCAAACGTGTATTGATTGCTTCTAACGCACTTTTACTACCGGCACTAGAGATAGGAATAACCCCAAAGAGATCTAAAAACCATGTTAAATACCAGCGTTGATAATATTTATTTTCCATTACAAAACGGACTGGACGTGGGCTAGCAATTTGGATCATTGCCCAATCTAACCAACTCACATGGTTACCTAGCATTAACACTCCACCTTGTGATGGCATATTGTCAAAGCCTTGCACATTGACTCGATACTTGGTGGAAAATATAGCACCAAACATATAGCGAACTAATGATTGAGGCAGTTTCCAAACGGTGTATGTTGCCCCCAGTAAAGTGACTATGGTGAGCAGGTTGAGGATAACTTTACTGTGTGTTCCGGTGAAAGAAAAGGCCACGGTAATTGCTAGAAAGCTGAGCATTACGACATTTTGTACCCAGTTGTTACCCGCGAGGACGGTACCTAATTGTTCAGAGCGAGCATGAAATTGAATCAATGAGTTTAGTGGAATAATAAATAGGCCACCAAAGAAACCAAAAGCAAGAATATCGAAAGAAAGTAACGGTAATGATGAGAGTTGAGGCAGTAAGAATAGTGTTATCACCATGCCCAATGCACCGACAGGAATAAGTCCTGTTTCAATATAGTTTTTCGATATTTTCCCTGCAAACAAGGACCCAACAACGATGCCCAAACCTGAACATGCAAGTAGCCCTTGAATAATGATGGTGCTATTCACCGCCAAAATTTCTTTAGCAAAAGCTGGGAAGGTAGCCAATACAACTTGAGATACACCCCAGAAAACAGATAAGCCAATAATGGACAACCAAATAACGGAATCAGCACGAATTAGTTTGAGGTTTGATCGTAATGCTTTGCCAGTTCGATATTGTGGCCAATTAAATGGATCTGACGTAGTTAACGGTTCAATAGAAGGTAATTTGAAAGCAAAGTAGAGTTCTAACAAGCTTCCTACAACGAGTAACCAACCTATGGGAGCAATTATCTGAATAATGTCTGCTTCAGTAGAAAATGTTTTATTCACCAAGGCGTTTTCAAATAATATCGAGAAGACAAACATGCCTAATAATATGGCAACAATGGTGGTGGATTGAACAAAACTATTGGCTGTAGCTAAATTATGTTTGCCAGCGATTTCACGGATATAACCATATTTAGCGGGAGAATAAAAAGCACTTTGAGTTGCGAGCATGAACGTCATGGCAAAGGCGAGTTCAAACCAGCCAAAATAATAGGATATCGTGATAATTAACGTTAATATAACTGCAGAAAATGCAGCCCACTGCATAATTATTGGTTTTTTGAACCTGTCGGCTAAAAATCCTGATGGGGTAAACATTAAAATAAAAGGCAGCAAGATTAAGCCATTAATGATGGCTGTTAAGATAACTTGAGTAGAGCCATCATAGACCTTAAAAACAGTGTTCTGGATGATTATCTTGTGGCCTAAATCGACAAAGGCATTAAGAAAAAGCATCGATATAAAAGCGAAGAAACCTGTTGTTTTAAGAAGTGAATTCATTTTTAATATATTGTAAGTTTTAGCTATTTATACTGGGATAGTTTAGGTATACAGGCGTCCTACATATTGAATAATGTTGGCAGACCATTTATTTATCATCCTTGATTATATGGGCTTTTATTTTACTTTTATGTTGTTTTTATTTTTCTGACAGTCTGACTGCTAAGACATCACATTTAGCATGATGTAAAACTGCATTGGCAGTAGAGCCTAGTAATAATTGAATACCATGGCGACCGTGTGAACCAATAATAATGAGGTCGACATTATTTTCTTTAGCTAATCTAACAATATCATGACTTGGGTTGCCAAATTCAACCCATTGGTTTTCTGTTGGAATAGCAAGGGGGGCAGCAGCGGAGGTAATATTTTTTTTGCCAGATTTTAGCATGGCATCACGCATGTCCATATCAATACTAATCATGGGTTCATAAGCAAAATCAGCAATTGGAAAGTCTTCAATAATATGGCAAATACTTAACTTTGCTTGATTACTCTGTGCGAGTTCTTTAGCGCGAGCTAAGACTTGTTCATTATGTTCAGAAAAATCAGCTGCGATTAAAATGTGATGATAATTAGCCATATTGATCCCTCATTAAAATAAAAAGGGTAGATAACTATCTACCCTTTGTTGGTCTTATTTCTCGCTTTCTAAGAAGCGCTCAGCATCTAAGGCCGCCATACAGCCTGCACCGGCAGATGTAATAGCCTGACGATAGATTTGATCTGATACATCACCAGCAGAAAATACACCAGGAATACTTGTTTGAGTACCTTGTGTTTGTGTGATGTAGCCATGATCCATATCAAGTTGACCATCAAAAATAGCCGTATTGGGTGAATGTCCAATAGCGATAAATACGCCTTGTACTTGAATATCTTGAGTACTGTCATCTAATGTGCTTTTCACTCGTAATCCTGTTACGCCGGCATCATCACCTAATACTTCATCAAGTTGCGAGTTCCATAGGATTTCAACATTACCTTCTTCTGCTTTTTTGATAAGTTGTGCACTTAAGATTTTTTCTGAGCTAAATTTGTCACGACGATGAATGACAGTCACTTTTGAAGCGATGTTAGATAGGTATAAAGCTTCTTCAACAGCAGTATTACCACCGCCAACTACGGCAACCGGTTGGTTTTTATAAAAGAACCCATCACAGGTTGCACAGGCTGAAACTCCGCGACCTTTAAATGCTTCTTCAGATTCCATACCTAAATATTTAGCAGATGCGCCTGTAGCGATAATTAAAGCATCGGCTGTGTATTCACCAGCATCACCCGTTAATTTGAAAGGACGTTGGCTAAGATCAGTGGTATGAATATGATCAAAGACGATGTCAGTGCCAAAACGTTCAGCATGGCGTTGCATACGCTGCATTAACTCTGGACCTTCAACACCTTGATCATCACCAGGCCAGTTATCAACGTCTGTCGTTGTTGTTAATTGGCCACCTTGTTCAATACCCGTGATTAAAACAGGTTCAAGTGCAGCACGCGCAGCATAAACCGCAGCCGTGTAACCTGCTGGGCCCGATCCCAGAATTAGTAAGCGACAATGTTTACTCTCAGCCATGTTGAACTCCAAAAATTAATTAATGCAAACTAGAGTACTTCATTGCTATTGATTTGGTAAAGCATATAACATTAAAAGCTGTGTTAAGATCATGCGTTAATTTGTTGGCACTATTGGAAATATCACTTTGGCACAAGCAACACGACTAAAGGAAAATGATAAGCAAAAAGCTGTTTCAGGCGCAGTGGGTTTTCGATTACGTGAAGCTGCACTAATATTGGCCTTGGCATTAGCAGCTTATCTTCTATTATCTTTGTGGTCATATAACCCTACCGATCCCGCATGGACAACAACGGGAACAAATGACCTGATTGCGAACCGTGGCGGAATCGTTGGCGCATGGCTAGCAGATATGTTGTTGTTTGTATTCGGTATTCCTACCTACTTATCTCCTTTGATGCTCGGCTTTAGTGGCTGGCTTCTATTTAGCTGGGGAAAGACAGCCGACTCTGAAGGAGCTTTACACTTCTGGATCCTTAAAGCAGTGGGATTGATGATGGCCTTGGCCTCTGCGAGTGGCTTATCAACATTGAGCTTGGCTCAATATGTTGCTTTTTTGCCAGAAGGCGCGGGCGGCATTTTAGGGCAAGTTGTCGGTTATGGTTTTGAGTCAATATTTGGTTCATCGGGTACGAGTTTATTATTACTGGCCTTATTATTAACCGGTGTCACATTGTTTACAGGCTTGTCTTGGTTGATGGTTATTGACCGTCTAGGTGCGATGACGATGACCCTCATGGTGGTTGTGTCTCGTTGGATCCGTGAGTTCAAATCTGAGCTAATGGTTAAACGTACTAAGCAACAACGTGAAGAGACTTTCCGTGAACAGAACGAGAAGCTCCTCAAGCGTGAAAAAGTGCGAGTAGAACCTACAATTCAAGTTACAGAGTCTAGTAAGCGAGAAGAAGAAGAGCGCCAAGTGCCTTTATTTGAATCAGCTGAAGCAGGGACTATGCCTGCACTCGCTTTGCTGGATATGGCAGAGGCAAGTAAGGGCGGCTATAGTGAAGAAGTACTACAAGCTTTATCTCGTCAGGTTGAACTTAAGTTAAAAGATTTTGGTGTTGATGTACAGGTTGTTGAAGTTCAGCCTGGCCCAGTGGTGACACGTTTTGAATTGCAGCCTGCTGCAGGGATCAAAGTGAGTCGAATCTCAGGTTTAGCGAAAGATTTAGCCCGAGCTTTATCTGTTAGCAGTGTTCGAGTTGTTGAAGTGATACCTGGTAAACCCGTTGTGGGCTTGGAAATTCCGAATGAACATCGTGATATTGTTCGTTTACGTGAAATTCTTGGCTCCCCAGAGTATGAGAAAAGTAAATCTGTCCTAATGATGGCTTTGGGTAAAGATATTGCGGGTCGACCTGTGTCTGCAAACCTTGAAAAAATGCCCCATTTGCTGGTGGCTGGCACAACAGGCTCAGGTAAATCGGTGGCAGTAAATGCCATGATTTTAAGCCTCTTATATAAGGCGACACCTGAGCAAGTTCGCATGATTATGATTGATCCCAAAATGTTGGAGTTATCTGTTTATGAAGATATTCCTCATTTATTGACGCCTGTTGTTACGGATATGAAAGAAGCTGCAAATGCCTTACGTTGGTGTGTGGCTGAAATGGAACGTCGATATCCGCTTATGGCTGCGATGGGTGTGCGTAATATCGCGGGCTTCAATAAAAAGGTGCAAGATGCCATTGATCGTGGTGAGCCAATTGTTGATCCAACTGTTGATCTTGTCGATGGTGAGCCACCAGTCACTTTAGAACCATTGCCTTTTATTGTGGTTGTCATTGATGAGTTAGCTGACATGATGATGGTTGTCGGTAAGCAGGTTGAAGAATTGATTGCACGTTTGGCACAAAAAGCACGAGCATCAGGTATTCACCTGATTCTGGCAACACAAAGGCCTTCTGTCGATGTGATTACTGGGCTTATTAAAGCAAACATCCCAACACGGATGTCTTTTCAGGTATCTTCTCGAATAGATTCACGAACAATCCTCGATCAAATGGGCGCAGAACAATTATTGGGACAAGGGGATATGTTGTATCTAGCACCCGGTACAGGCATACCTGAACGTGTTCATGGTGCTTTTGTTGATGATCATGAAGTGCATCAAGTTGTGAACTTTTTGAAAAAGAATGCCCAACCGCAATATTTAGAAGAAATTACCCAAGATCACTCGGCTGATGATGCGAGTGAGTCAATTGCTGATGCCAGTGATGGTGAAAAAGATGTCTTATACGATCAAGCTGTGCAGATTGTTACAGAGAGTCAGCGTGCATCGGTATCGGGTGTGCAGCGACGTTTAAAAATTGGTTACAACCGTGCAGCTCGTATTGTTGAGGCGATGGAAGCTGCTGGGGTTGTGTCAGCGATGCAAGGTAATGGTAGTCGAGAAGTACTCGCCCCACCACCGCGAGGAGATTAAGGTGAATTTGTTCCATCGAGTGGCAATTAAACTCGGCTTAATTAAACCTAAAATACCTGAAAACATGCCGACTCTTGCTGTGTATACATTATTGATCCTCGATCATTTAATGCAAAAAGAAACAAGCTTGGAAGGCATCAGGAAAGAGATAAATGATTATCCAGAAGAGACGCACCGTGAAGGGTTTGTTTGTAAAGGAATGTCTGGCTTTGTAGCAAGGTTTCCTACCTTTGAACTATTAAAACAAGGCATTGAGCAACAATTTGGCCACAATGGTGGTCGAAGTGGGGCAGAGAGTCATCGTGACTCTATGGAAAGGCTGGAGTCCTACTATGATGAATAAAAAATGGGTGCAGACTGGTTTTGCAGTAATCGTGATGACTTTATCGTTGTCACTATCTGCAGCGGAGTCTGCAACAGAGAAGTTAAATCAATTTGTGCAAAACGTCGTGACGTTTAAGGCCAAGTTTAGTCAAACAGTTTTAGATGCACGCGGCCAAGTATTAGAAGAAGCACAAGGCTTTTTTGTTTTAGAGCGGCCGGGTAAGTTTCGTTGGGATTATGACTTGCCATATCCTCAACACATTATTGCAGATGGTCAGCGGATCTGGTTTTATGATGTTGATTTAGAGCAGGTCACTGTTAAATCTCAGTTGGATGCTTTGGCAGATACGCCGGCAAGTTTATTATCGGGAAAAACATTACCAGAAGATAAGTACTTACTTACAGACCTTCCCTCTGAAGATGGTCTGTTATGGGTGGAACTCATTCCTAAAGATGTGGACTCTAACTTTCAAACAGTCACGCTTGCATTTGATCAGCAAGGTTTGAACCAAATGATTATGAAAGACAGTTTCGATCAACAAACCAGACTCGTTTTTAGCCAAACCTCTGAAAACACCGAGTTATTGGCGAATATTTTTGTATTTACACCGCCAGCAGGTGTTGATGTTGTGGGTGAAGCAGGCCTGTGATAGATAAAAATAGACGACAATTTCAGGTGTAGAATATGGGGCTTTTTGACAATATTGATGACTTAGCCGGAAGACCACTTGCTGATCGGATGCGACCGGCGTCTTTAGATGACTATATTGGACAGAAACACCTTTTGGCAGCAGGTAAACCCCTACAGCAAGCTATTTCATCGGGCCATCCCCATTCAATGATTTTCTGGGGTCCTCCTGGCACCGGTAAAACGACATTAGGAAAATTGATCGCGGGTTATTGCGATATGGAATTCATCACAATTTCTGCTGTATTAGCAGGCGTAAAAGATGTCCGTGCTGCGGTGGCAAAAGCACAACAACTTCAACAAGAACAAGGTCGACGCACTTTATTATTTGTTGATGAAGTACATCGTTTTAATAAATCTCAACAAGATGCCTTTTTACCTTATGTTGAAGACGGCACCTTTACTTTTATTGGTGCAACCACAGAAAACCCCTCCTTTGAGCTGAATAATGCCTTGTTATCACGTGCTCGCGTTTATGTTTTACAGTCACTGCAAAGCAAGGACTTACGTGAAATTATTGACCGAGCAATGTCAGATGTTGAGTTGGGGGTGGCTGATCGAGGTGTTGAGCTAGCCGAGGACCTACGCGAACAATTGGCAGAAGCGGTTGATGGTGATGGCAGGCGTGTTTTAAACCTATTAGAAATTGCCATTGATTTAGCGGATAGTAAAGGTCAGAAACAGGTCGAGGAAGATGATTTAGCCGAAGTATTATCTGGAACCTTACGTCGTTTTGATAAAGGCGGAGAAGCCTTTTACGATCAAATATCGGCATTACATAAATCGGTACGAGGCTCCTCGCCTGATGGAGCTTTATATTGGTTATGCCGAATGCTGGATGGAGGCTGTGATCCTGTTTATTTGATGCGTCGTATTGTACGCATGGCAAGCGAAGATGTCGGTAACGCCGATCCTCGCGGTTTACGTATTGCGCTTGATGCATGGGAGAGCTTTGATAAATTAGGCCGCCCAGAGGGTGAATTAGCCATCGCCCAAGCGGTTGTCTACCTAGCGAGTGCCCCGAAGAGTAACGCGGTTTATACGGCATTTAACGCGGCTATGCAGGATGTACGCAGCCAAGGCAGTGCCGAAGTGCCTATTCACTTACGAAATGCACCAACAAAATTAATGACTGAGCTCGGTTATGGTAAAGAGTACCGCTATGCTCATGATGAACCTGATGCTTA